>Ga0075435_100000067_pt1 | contig 53705 bp, 40 predicted proteins | sample RhiMethybrSRZTD4_FD_75302 | JGI IMG/M metagenome (GOLD analysis project Ga0075435, IMG submission 75302) | Populus rhizosphere microbial communities from Tennessee, USA - Rhizosphere MetaG P. TD hybrid SRZTD4 | ecosystem: Host-associated > Plants > Roots > Rhizosphere > Soil | place: USA...
CGGGCGTCGGTTTCTGGATGCATCGCCTCGAAATCAAGCGTCACTTCCTCGACGCGTATCTCCACGTCGCGGTGAACGCGGCGCTCTTCGCGCTCGCGTCGGGAACGATGGCAGGCGACGCGCGCCTGCTCTGGCTGCTCGGCCTCGTTGTTGTCGCCGCAGTCGCGATCGAGCGGGGCGTTCACGTCAGGCGCTTCGCGTTCGTCGTGTACGGGGTCGCCTACGCGTACGTGGGTGTCAGCTCGGAGATTCTCGACCACATCACCAACGAGACAGCCTGGCTCGCCTACATTGTGCTGTCTGGCGCAGGCGTGGTCGTGGGCTTGTTCCTCATGTCGCGGCTCGTGGGACGCGAGGAATGAGGCGATACAGCATCGACGACGAACGGCGGATCCGCCTGCAGGCGCAGGTGCGCGCGTGGACACGCGCCGGCTTCCTGCGGCCGGACCAGGGCGCGGCGATCGCCGCGCAGCTGCGCGCCGATGTCAAGCGGACGAACGATCTGCTGCGCGCGGCGCTCGCGCTGTTCACGCTCGTCATCGTTGCGGCGGGCGTCGCGCTCGTGTTCGTCACCCTCGGCTTCGACCGCGGTCGTTCGTCGATGGCCGTCGTGTGCCTGATCGCCGGCGCCGCATGCGCCGCGCTCGCCGAGTATCTCGTCGGCGCGTTTCGGCTGTACCGGCACGGGGTCGAGGAAGCGCTCGCCATTGCGTCTGTCCTGCTGTTCGCCTTCGGTGTCGCCGAAGCGGTGGGGGCGTCTCCGTATTCTGTCTGGTGGCGCGTGTGGCTGATCGTCGCGTCGATCGGCGCATTCGCCGTTTACGTCCGCTTCGGGTTCGTCTACGCCGCGGTCGGCGCCATGATCTTCGCGGCGCTCGTCCCTGCTCAATTCCAGCTGGCGGAGGGCCTGGAGCGCACGCTCGCGGCCGCCGTGTTCGGCGGGGCGTTTCTGATCGCGTGGACTGCGCGGATCGGGCACGGCGGCGATTTCCCCGGCGACGAGTACGCCATTCTCCAGGCCGCGGCATGTGCCGGCCTCTATCTGGCGCTGAACCTCCACGTCGCGGACGCGATCGCGTTCGTGGTTCCGCGCGCGACGCCGTCGATTCCCGGCTGGTTCTACTGGGGCACCTACGCTGCGACGTGGGTCATCCCCGCCGCGGCGCTGGCCACGGCGATCCGGGAAAAGGATCGCGCGCTCCTCACCGTTTCGATCGCGCTCGCGCTGTGCACGCTCGTGACGAACAAGCCGTATCTCGGATGGCCGCGGCAAAGCTGGGATCCGATGATCCTCGGCGTGCTGCTCGCCGGCGCTGCGCTCGCGCTCCGCCGCTGGCTGGACGCCGGGCCGAACGGCCAGCGCCGCGGCTTCACCGCCGCCCGCATCCTCGAGCGCGATCGCGATATCCTGTCCGCGCTCGCCACCGCATCGGTCGCCTGGCACGGGCGGCGGCACGAGGCGCCGCCTGCGGAGCCGCGATCGTCGGATTTCGCCGGCGGACGCTCGGGCGGCGCGGGCGGCGGCGCGGAGTACTGAAATCAATCAACGGTAGCGCAGCCCTTCAGGGCTGCCCGCGCGGCCATTGGCAGGCCTGAAGGCCTGCGCTACCGTAGGCCGCGCATTTCAGGAGGCAGCCGATGAGAATGCTCGTGATTTCCCTGTCGGTGCTCGTTCCCGTGCTCGCGTTCGCGCAGACGCGCGCGCCGCAGGTGAAGCGCACCAACCCGCCCGCGCTCTCGAAGCCCACCGGCTACACGCACGTCGTCGAGGTGACCGGCCCGGCGAAGACGATCTACATCTCGGGGCAGATCGCGTTCGACAAGGACGGCAAGCTCGTCGGCCCCGGCGACATGAACGCGCAGGCCGAGCAGGTCTTCAAGAACCTGCAGGCGGCGCTCGGCGCGGCCGGCGCGAAGTTCTCCGACGTCGTGAAGATGAACAGCTACATCACCGACATGTCGAAGGTGCAGGCGGTGCGCGACGTCCGCACGAAGTACTTCGGCGAGTTGACGCCCGCGAGCACCTTCGTGCAGGTCGCCGGTCTGGTGCGTCCTGAGCTGCTGCTCGAGATCGAAGTGGTCGCCGTCGTTCCCGCGGGGCCGGGCGAGCCGGGCAGGTCGGGCGGGTCGAAGTAGGTCAGGTGGGTCGGGTAGGTCAGGTGGGTCGAAGTAGGTCAGGTGGGTCGGGTAGGTCAGGTGGGTCGGGTAGGTAAACACAAAGGGCGCGGCCGACCGAAGTCAGCCGCGCCCCCATCTAGTCCCCTAGTCCCCTAGTCCGCTGCCCCCAGCCCCTACACGATCGGCTTGTGCAGCACGGGCGCGGGCTCCTGCGCCTGCTTCTTCCCGCCGAGCCCCTGAATCTGCAGCGTCGGCTGCTCCTTGAGCACGTGCTGCCGATACAGCTTCGCCATCTCGGCGTTGTACGCCGCGTCGCGCGCGGCGTCCTCCGGCGACTTCTGCTGGCGCGCCTTCAGCTTCTCCTCGCGCGCGTTCTTCGCGATCCCGCGCTCGTCGAGATCCGTCTGCGCGCCGGCGCGCACCGCGTCCTCGTTCAGCTTCAGCGAATGCATCGTCGACGCGAGCGGCACCGCCTTGCCGCCGGCGAAGATCTCGTGGCGGCCGTGGTCCTCGTACCACTTGGTGAGCGTCGCCGTCATGTGCATCTTCTCGATGATGTTGCGCCACCCGATGCCGGTGTTGTACGCGCAGAAGGAGATCTCGCCCTGCTGCGTCGCATACGGGATGATGCACATCTCGGTGCGGCGGAAGTCGTAGTTGAAGAGATCCTGGAACCACATGCCGGCGATGAACAGGAAGTTCCACCGATCGGCGCGCCGCTTCTCGATGTCGGCCGCCGTGCGATCGCCTTCCACCTTCCCGTAGCCGCCCGACTGCGCCTTCTTGGTCGCGCCGAACGTCTTGTCGAACTTCTTCAGGAGATCGGTGAGCTTGAAGTGCGTCGGCGCCTTGAACGGATCGTAGTTGCGGACGACGGCGAGCGCCATGCCGACCACCGAGAGGAACTTGCCGCGCCCCGCGTCGTTCACCGCGGCGACGTCCTTCGCGAGCTGCTCCGCCTTGAGGAACGCCGTGACCGGCACCGCCTCCTTCGTCTCCTTGTCGATCATCACCGCCATGCCGACGCCGCAGTTCGGGTGGCAGCCGCACGTCAGCTGGCCCCACTGCGCGTCCGGGCCGTGGACGACGTCGGCCCAGTCGGTGAACGTGCCCATGAACGAGATCGGGAACCAGTCGCGCGTCGGCTCGCCGAGCCCCGTCTGCGACTTCACGTCGTGCGCGAGGTGCGACAGCGTGTAGCGCTGCGCCTGCCGCCGCTCGTCGGTGATCTCCTCGTCGCGCCCGGTGAAGCTCACCGGCTGGAACGAGAGGAAGTTGATCTTCTTCGGGTTGTCGAGCGCGAACTCGATGACGCGCCCCACCTGCTCGTTGTTCACGCCGTTGACGATCGTGATCACCGGCACGATGTCCACGCCCGCGCTGTGCAGGTTCTCGATCGCCCGCAGCTTGACGTCGAACAGGTTGCCGACGCGCCGGTGCGAGTTCGCCGCGTTGCCGATGCCGTCGAACTGCAGGTACGCGTAGCGCAGCCCGGCCTCCGCCGCCGCCTTCGCGAACTCGGGGCTCTTCGCGAACTCGATGCCGTTGGTCGCCGCCTGCACCGAGTTGTAGCCGACCGTGCGCGCGTAGCGCACCGCGTCGAGGAACCAGGGCGAGATCGTCGGCTCGCCGCCCGAGAACTGCACCGACATCTGCCGCTTCGGCTTGATGCTGATCGCGTTGTCGAGCACCATCCGGATGTCGTCCCACGTCAGCTCGTGGACGAACCCCACCTGGTTCGCGTCCATGAAGCACGGGTCGCACATCATGTTGCAGCGGTTCGTGAGATCGACGGTGAGCACCGATCCGCGGCCGTGCTTGATCGTGCTCGATCCGTGGTTGTGCAGCCGCTCGTCGTTGTGCGCGCGGATGTCGCGCCCGGGGAACACCTCCTCGAGGTGCTTGAAGAACGCCGTGTCCATCGCCATCACGTCCTCGAAGTGGCCGTGAACCGGGCAATCCTTCACCATCAGAATCCGGCCGTCGCGCTCGAGAATCGTCGCTTTGATCTCGCCGACCTTCTCGTTGAGAAGCACGCTGACGTCCTTCTTGCCGTCGAGAATCGCCTGCCGCGCTTCGCGCACGCACTTGGGGCACAAAGAGTCGGTCTCGCGCGGCCAGCCCAGCGGCGGCTTCGTCTTTTCGTAGGACTTCAGGAGCGGCTTGTCGGACCACGCCGGCGTGAACGACGGATTCTGTTGAATGTGATTGATACCGTTGAAGACCGTCCACGCGCCGTTGGCCGCGATCGACAGGGCTTTCTCGGCGTACTTAATCGGCTTGTGCATAGCGGTAAATCTTAGAGGACTAAAGGCTTACCGCGATTACATTTCCAGCGAACGGGCCCGTCGCGCAGCGAACGGGCATCCGCGAGGGTCGGATGGTCACCTGGGCCTGCGGCGCGACGACGAATTCGGCCGCGCGCGGATGGGGTCGGACTAGAATGCCGTGGCTCCCCCAACAACAGTGTCAGCGAGGAGGACGAATGTCTCGATGTATGCGGATCATCACCGGGTGTGTCGTCGCCGTCGCCGTCTCGGCCGCTGCCGCGACGTTGACGGCCGACGACGGCGTGAGGACCGTGCAGATCCGCGACGATTGCGATCCGGCGACGTTCAACGCCGACCCGCCTGCCGGTCCCGGCCTTGGCGTCATCTGCGGCGGCGACGGCGACACGACGTTCGGCGACTTCATCGCCGAGCTGCAGGCGACTCAGACCGCCGAAAAGTGGCGCTTCAATCCGACCAGCACCGACGACACGCGCCTCATGGCGCGCAATCGCGGCGGCGAGACGCACACGTTCACGCCGGTCGCGAACTTCGGCGGCGGCATCATTCCGGGGTTGAATGCGCTGTCGGGGAATCCCGTCGAAGCGCCCGAATGCGCCGACGGGGCGAAGTTCGGCGCCTCCGTCGTCCCTCCGGGCACCAGCTCGAAGACGATCACGGCGAAGGCGGGCGACCGCTTCCAGTGCTGCATCCACCCGTGGATGCGCACGACGGTCACGAAGTAGGTCGCGCGGGTCGGGCAGGTCGGGCAGGTCGGGTGCGTCGGGTGGGTCGCAAAGGATCCTCTGTGACCTACCTGACCTACCTGACCTACCTGACCTACCTGCCCTACCTGCCCTACCTGACCCTTTCCGACCTGCCAGACCTGCCCGACGCGCCCGACCCGCCCGACCTGTTCAGAAGTTCATCTGCAGTCCGAACCGCACGTAGCGGCCGTCCATGATCGTCGTCGGCGTCATCCATGCGTTGGTCGCCGCGACCGCGCCGTAGGTCTGGTTGACCGACAGCACCGTGCCCGCGTTCAACAGATTGAAGACGTCGGCGAACCCTTGCACCTTCGTGCGGTTGAATCGGAACGTCTTGCCGAACCGCATGTCGAGGCGGTTCTGATACGGGAGGAACACCGAGTTCGGTTCGACGAGGTTGACCACGGTCGATCCGGTGCCGGTCGTCGATCCGATGATTGGGCGGCCCGCGATCGCAGACGTCACCGTGTAGTCGGCGCGCACGCCCGGACCGGGAATCGACGTGAACGATCCGCTGAGCTGAATGTCGTAGGGGAACGAATAGGCAGCCGACGCCTTCACCGTCGTGCGGAACACACCGGCCGGTTGCCCGGAGGTCGCCAGGGTCACGTTGCAGAAGCGCAGCGAATTCGGATTGTCGCGCGCCGACGCCCCGCGCGCGCCGACGTCGAGCGTCGTCGAACCGTCGCAGTTCGACGTGATGAGTCGATCGGTCGTGACGCCGCCGAAGAGGATGAATTTGTCGCGGCGGACGTTCGCGCTCAGCTCCACGCCGTTGTAGGCCGACGTGTTCTGCGTTGAAAACGTATACAGATTATCGGTCGGCGTGCCGACTTTGGCCGGGCTGAGCGTGTAGAGCGGAATCGGCTGGCCCGAGAGCGGCAGCCGCGGATCGGTCGGCGTGACGACGGCCAGCTGACTCCAGTCCGCTGCGCTCAGATTCTGGTTGTCGACGATCTGCAGGTTGTAGAAATCGCGATGATAGAAGCCGACCGTGATGGACGTGCGCGGAAACACTTCGCGCTGGAGTTGGGCGGTGTATTCCCAGTTGTAGCCGCGTGCGAGAGCGGGATCGGGACGCACCGACACCTGTCCGAAACTCGACGGGCGTGCGCCGACTTCGTTGACCTCGATGTTGCCGGCGGCGTCGAGAATCGTGCCGTTCCTGTCGAGATCGGTCCAGGGTACGGTCAGCGTCGTACCGCTCATGCCGTTGAACGTCTGCGCGTAGCCGGCGGCCTGCGACGCGACGTACTTGCCGACGCTGGCCTTCAGCGCGGTCTTTCCGTCGGCGAACAGGTCGTAGGCGGCGGCAAAGCGCAGCGCCCAGTCGTTCCAGTTCGGCACGTTGGGAATCGCCGGGAAGTTCCGCGCGCCGATCCACGTCGACGCGGCTGAGGACTCGGCGGGGACCGAGGCGTTGAAGTGCTCGAAGCGCGCGCCGTAATTCAGCGTGAGCTGCTTCATCGTCCACGTGTCCTGGATGTAGCTGCCGAAGTCGCTGTTGACGTTCTGCACGGCGGTCGCCGGCGAGTTGTAGACCACCACCTGGAACGGAATCTCGTTCCCCAGGCCGGCGACGTTGATCTTGATGAGCGTGTCGATGTTGGCGTTGGGCGCGAAGGTGCGGGAGTTCTCGCCCCAGCCGTCGGTCATGCCCGCCTTGATCGCGTGCGAGCCGGTGATGTAGCTGGCCGACGCCATCGTGCTGAAGTCCTTGGTCGTGCTCGAATACGGCGGAATCGTGTAGCCGCAGGCGCCGGTCAGGAGGCCCGTCGAGCCGTTCAGACTCGGCAGATCCGTCGGCTTCGCCGTCGGCTTGCAGTCCTGTTCGTACGGCTGGTTGTAGTAGGCGATCCCGGCCTCCAGGAGCAGCTTGTTCGATTGCGCGCGCGTCCAGCGCAGCTGCGGGATCCAGCCGACGCCGAACGCGTCGGTCGACGCTTCAGGCGTGCTCACGGCGTAGGTATTGAACCCGTTGTAGAACTCGCCGTTGAACTGCTTCTCGACGTAGAGGCGGACCTTGTCCTTGCTCGACGCGGCCCACGTGACGCGTCCGACGCCGCTGTAGTTGCCCATCAGGTTGCGATACGCCGGGCTGCCGTCCGAGAAGTGCGAGCTCGGCACGTACACCTTGCCGTCCTCGTATTTGTAGGTGAAGTAGAACCACACCTTGTCCTTCGCGATCGGTCCGCCGAACGACGGGTTGATCTGGTAGTTGTAGGCCGTCCCGGCGATCGTGATGCCGGCCGCCTTGACCGCGTCCGTGCGGTTGTCGGACTGCAGCGAGCTGCCGCGGCCCTGCACGAAGAAGGAGCCGGAGAACTTGTTGCCGCCGTCCTTCGGCACGCTGTTGACGCGGATGCCGCTGCTCTGGATTTCCGCTGATTCCGAGCCGGTGCTGTAGGTCAACTCCTGCACGCTGGCGTCGTTCATGTAGAAGCCGCTGTACTGGCCGTTGCCGCACAGGTTGTTCACGCGCAGCCCGTCGATCGCGATTGTGAAGTCCTCTCTCGCCGATCCGTGGCTGGTGAGGTTGTATTGGCCGAGCACGAACGGCGTCACTGTCGTCCCGGGAATCAACAGCGCGCGCGAGACGGTGTTGCGATCGGTCGTCGGGATCGTGTCGAGAATCTCGCGGTTGGCGACGAACGACGTCGTGGTGTTGATCACGTCGACCGCCGGCGCCTCGCCGGTCACCGTGACCGACTCCTCGACGGCGCCCACCTGCAGATCGGCGCTCACCTGCGCGGTGAAGTTGCCCTGCAGCAGGACACCTGTGCGATGAACCGTCTTGAAGCCGGGCAGCGCGAATGTCACGTCATACGTGCCCGGGCTGAGATCGACGATCTTGTATTGGCCGGCGGTATCGGTGACGACTGATCGCGTCTTCTCGATCAGTGCGGGACTGGACGCTTCGACGGTGACGCCGGGCAGTACGGCGCCCGTCGTGTCCTTCACGACGCCGGCGATAGCGACCTGCGCGCGGCTCGTGCCGGGCAACAGGAAGATCGCCGCCCACAACACGGCTGTACAGAGCACCACTCGACGCATGACGGTTTCCCTCCGCGGTTGTAAACGAATGTAGACAGGCACCTTACGGTGCGGTTCGGCTCCCTGTCAAGGCGAAACTGCACCCGCCGCGCGCGGTTTCCGGAGGAGATCCGGCCGGCCGTAGCCAGAGTGTGCAGCCGCTAGATGCCGAGTCGATCCTTGAGGTCGCGGACGCGATCCCGCGCGACGGCAAGCTCCGTTTTCGGGCCGTCTTTCAGCCGCACGAGGACGCCGCCGTCCACCGCGGGGAACAGCTCCTGCACGAACGGGATGTTGACGATTGTCGCGCGATGAATCCGCGCGAAACGGCGTGCATCGAGCCGCGCCTCCAGCTCGCTCAGCGTGAAGTCGACGACGTGCTCGCGGCCGTCGACGGACGCGAAGGTGAGCTTGTCCTTCGACACGAAGTGCGTGACGCGCGCGACGTCGAGGATCGTCGTCCGCTCGCCGACGCGCGACGCGATCCGTTCGAGCTTGTGCGACGGCGACAGCGCGGCGGCCACCTCGCGCGCCAGCGCGCGGATGTCGCGGCCGTCGGCGAGCGGGCTCCCGGCCCCGCGCGCGCCCGCCTGCAGCAGGCGCTCCGCCTTGTCGAGCGCGCGGTCGAGCCGCTCCGGCTCGATCGGCTTCAGGAGGTAGTCGATCGAGTTCACCGTGAAGGCGTCGATCGCGTAGCGATCGTACGCGGTGGTGAAGACCACCGCGACGTCGCGCTCGAGCCGCTCGAGGAGCTCGAACCCGGTGAGGCCGGGCATCTGGATGTCGAGGAACAGCAGATCGACGTCGTGCGCGCGAAGGAAGGCGAGCGCGTCGTCCGGATCGGTCGACGACCCGGCGATCGCCACCCTGCCGGTCGCCTCGAGCAGGCGGCGCAGCCGATCGACCGCGAGGCGCTCGTCGTCGACGACGTACGCGCGGATCATGAGCGCGAATCGGCCGGCAGTTCGATCGCGACGGACGTGCGCGCCGGCGCGCTGTCCACGGTGAGCGTTGCGCGATCGCCGAACAGCAGCCGCAGCCGCGCGTCGAGGAGATCGAGGCCGTGGCCGGCGGGCCTCGCTGCCCCGGCGAACCCCGGCCCATCGTCTTCGACGGCGACGCGCAGCCGGCCGTTGGAGGCGGCCGCGCGGACGCGAATCGAGGCGCCCTCGCGCCGCGGCGACACCGCGTACTTGACGCTGTTCTCGACGAGCGTCTGGAGCGCCATGCGCGGCACGACGAGGCGCCCCGCCCGGTCGTCCACCTCCACCGCGTAGCGCAGGCGGTCGCCGAACCGCACGCGCTCGATTTCGAGGTACGCGCGCACCACGCGCAGCTCGTCGTCGAGCGGCACGAGCGGCGTCGCCGTGCTGTCGAGCGCCGACCGCAGAAGTGAGGCGAGCTGCCCGGTCATCCGCTCGGCGCCCGCGGGATCGCCGTGGACCAGCGACGCGATCGAGTTGAGCGTGTTGAAGAGGAAGTGCGGCTCGACGCGCGATTCGATCGACGCGAGCTGCGCTTCGGCGGCGAGCCGCCGCGCCTCCGCCTCGTCGCGCTCCTTGGTCCGCAGCGCGACCCGCGCCTCGTCGAGCTGCCGCCGCATCGTCGCGACGGCGGTGATGAAGATCCCGAACGTCAGCGTGACGACGATCGACACCTTGACCGATCCCTTCATCCAGGTGGCGACGATGCCGGCGCCGTGCAGGTAGCCGATGGAGGCGAGGATCAGGATCGCCGCGAAGCTGCCGGCGAGCGCGATCGCGACCATCGTCGCGATGAGCAGGGCCCAGTCGAACGGGAAGGCGAGGCGGCACGCGATCCCGCGGCCCACGCGCGGCATGATGATCGCGAGCGTCGGGCCGATGATGCACGAGAAGAGCATCGCGACGGCGAAGGCCTCGAGCATCCGGCGCGGCGGCGTCCGCAGGGTGACGCCGCTGTAGGCGACGACCACCAGCAGCGCCGCCGCCACGTTCGCCGCGAGGATGCGGCCCCAGTAAGCGGCCGAGAAGCGGCGGCCGCGCGTCGAACCCTCCATCAAGCAGAGGCTACGCCGGAACGGCGCCGAACCGGCGATCAACTCGACGAGGGGTTGTTTTTCGGGATGAGCGGCGCCTAGAACTGCGAACCGAGCACCTCGGCGGCGACGGCGACCGGCGCCGCCGGTGCGGCCGGCTCCTTGGGTCTCCATCGCTCGAGCCGGCCGTCGCGCGGGATGTGGAGCGTGATCGGGTGCGCCGCCGCGGGGAGCGGCACCGCCTTGTGCGGGTTCGCGTAAACCGGGTGCTTGCCGTGCTCCTTGTACCAGTCGGCGACCTTCGCGTTCTGGTACATGTTCTCGACGATCTGCCGCCACCCGACGCCGGTGTTGTACGCGCAGAACGAGATCTCGCCCATCTGCGTCGCGTAGGGAATGATGCACATCTCGGTGCGGCGGAAGTCGTAGGTCCAGAGATCCTGGAACCACATGCCGGCGACGAAGAGCAGCAGCCACTCGTCGCCCTTGCGGTTGCCGTTGTCGCGCGCGCCGAGCCGGCCGCCGAGCTGCCCGCCGCTCTGCTTGTCGAACTTGTGCAGCAGATCGACGAGGCGGAAGCCGGCGGGCGCCTTGAGCGGCTTGTAATTGCGCAGCAGGCTGAGCGCGGTCTGCGCGACGGTGAGCGCGCGGCCGCGCGCGCTGTCGGCAATCGCGACCGCGTCCTTCAGCACCTGCTCGACGTCGAGGAACGCCGACAGCGGCGCCCATGCCTTCGTCCGCTTGCTCACCATGAACGCCGTGCCGACGCCGCAGTCGGGATGGCAGCCGCAGGTGAGCGATCCCCAGCTCGCGCCGGGGCCCTTCATCAGATCGGTGACGCGCGACATGACGCTCGACGCCGAGAGCGGGAACCAGTCGCGCAGCGGATCGGTGACGCCCGTCTGCCGCTGCAGATCCTCGGCCAGGTGCGACAGCGTGTAGCGCTTGCGGTGGCGCTCCTCGTCGGCGATCTCCTCGTCGCGCCCGGTGAAGCTCACCGGCTGGAACGAGACGAAGCTGATCTTGTCGCAGTTCTCCAGCGCGAACTTCACGATCGGCCCGACCTGATCGTCGTTCACCGTGTTCACGATCGTCACGACGAGGCAGACGTCGACGCCGGCGTCGTGCAGGTTCTCGATCGCGCGCAGCTTCACGTCGAAGAGGTTGCCGACGCGCCGGTGCGCGTTGGCCGCGTCGGTGACGCCGTCGAACTGCAGGTACGCGATGCGCATCCCGGCTTCGCGCGCCTCCCGCGCGAAGTCGGGCTCCTGGGCGAAGCGGATGCCGTTGGTCGCCGCCTGCACGCTGAAGTAGCCGACCTCGCGCGCGTAGCGGACCGCGTCGAGGAAGATCGGCGAGATCGTCGGCTCGCCGCCCGAGAACTGCACCGTCATCTGCCGCCGCGGCTTCACGCCGATCGCGTCATCGAGGAGCTTCTTCACCTCGGGCAGCGTGAGCTCGTGGACGTAGCCGACCTGGTTCGCGTCCATGAAGCACGGATCGCACATCATGTTGCAGCGGTTCGTCAGGTCGATCGTCAGCACCGCGCCGCGCCCGTACTTGATGGACGAGGCGCCGTGGTTGTGCAGCGTGTCGGTGACGGCGGGGAAGTCGCGGCCGGGGAAGAGCGACTCGAGGCGGCGCAGGAACGCCGGGTTGATCGCAAGCGTGTCGGTGAAGACGCCGTGCCGCGGACAGCGCTTCTCGATGATCACCTTGCCGTCGCGTTCGACGATCTGCGCTTTGATCTCGCCGACGTGGTCGGTGACGAGCGACTCGACGGCCTGCTCGCCCGAGAGAATCCGCGCGCGCGTCTCACGCACGCATGTCGGACAGAGCGAGTCGGTGGTGCGCGGCCAGCCGAGCTGCGGCGAGCTGCGCTCGCTGCTCTTCATCAGCGGCGCCGGCGCCCACGACGGCTGGAACGGGGCGCTCTCGATGCAGCGGTTGACGGCTTGAAACGCTGGCCAGAGCATCCGGGCGCCCCCCGTGAGGGCGAGCTCGAGCGGCGTCCACGCATTCATCCGGAGCGGCAATATATCACAACGTTTACGCGCGAACATGCGCGCGCACGACCGCGTCGAGCGCCGCGCGATCGATCTTGCCGCGCGCGGTGCGCGGGATCGCGTCGACGAAGACGATCGTCCGCGGGATCTTGTACGCCGCCAGGCGCGCGGCGCAGTAGCGGCGGATGCCGACGTGATCGAGCGGCGGCGCGTTCGCGTCGCGCACGATGCACGCGACGATCTGCTGGCCGCGCCGCGCGTCCGGCGCGGCGACGATGCGCGCGTCGGCGACGCCCGGCATCGCGCGGAGCACCTGCTCCACTTCGTGCGGCACGACCTTGCGCCCCGCGACGTTCACGAACGACGAGACGCGGCCGCCGAGGATCAGCCGTCCGCGCGCGTCCCACGCGCCGTAGTCGCCGGTCAGGAATCCTCCGTCCACGAACGCGTCGCCGTCGCCCGGCTCGGAGTAGCCGCTCGACACCGCGTCGCTGCGCACGTGCACGCGACCGTCGTCCCGCAGCGAGATCGTGACGCCCGGCAGCGGCAGACCCACCGTCGCCGCCTCGTCCGGCTCGTCGTCGGCGTCGAACGCGATGCCGCCGGTTTCGCTCGCGCCGTAGAAGGTGTGGATCTTGATGCCGAACCGATCGCGGAATGCGCGCACCGTCTCCGGCGCGAGCGGAGCGCCAGCGGAGATCGCGCGGCAGAGCGCCGGCGGCCATCCCTCGGCCGGCGGGTTGTCCACGAAATACTGGAACATGAACGGGACGCCGGGGAAGACGCGCGCGCCGAACCGCCGCGCGTCGGCGATCACCTGCTGCGGCACGAACGCGTCGCGCAGCACGCACGCCGTCCCCTGGACGAGGAGCGGCAGCAGCAGGTTGCCCAGGCCGTAGGAGTGCGACACGGGAATCGCGCCAATCTGGACGTCGTCCGGCCGAATCTCCATCGCAGAGACGATGTGCGCGCAGTCGGCGACGAGCTGCGCCTCGGTGGTGAGCGTCGCTTTCGGCGGGCCGGAAGATCCTGACGTCAGCTTGAGGATCGCGGTTCCCGCGTAGCGCCGTGCGCCTTCAGCGCGCGCGGCGATCACGAGATCATCGTCGCCGAGCGGCGACGGCGAGTCGATCGCGGCCGAGACGGCGACCGCGGCAGGGAGGACGATCGCGGCGGCGTCGAAGCGCGCGGCGAGCGCGTCGATCTCGCGCGGCGTCGCGCCCGCATCGACCGGCAGCAGCGCCGCGTCGAGCGCGCGGCACGCGAGGAGCAGCGGCGCGGCGGCGGGCGCGTTGCCGGCGGCCGACAGCACGAGCGCGCCCTCGTCGATGCCTGCCCGCGCGAGGCGATCGGCGTAGATCCGATGCGCGCGCCAGACGTCGGCGGCCGACATCGATCGACCGGCATCGGGCGCATGAATCAGCAGACGGGTCGGATCGTCGCGCGAGATCCCGGCGAAGCAAGACAGCAGCGCGCCCGCGTCCACCCTACGGCACCCGATCGGCGGCGAGCCACGGGTCGACCGCGGCGTCCTCGGCGCGCTCCCAGATCAGGCTGAACGCCGGCCCGGCCATCACCGTCGTGCCGATCGCCATCAGGACGAGCATCGTGAAGAGCGTCGGCGTGATGAGACCGCGCTGCAGCCCGAGGTTCACGAGAATCAGCTCCACCATGCCGCGCGCGTTCATGAGCGTGGCGATGGCGAGCGCCTGCCGGGTGGTGGCGCCGGTGGCGCGGGCGGCCGCCCAGCACGCGAGGCCTTTGCCGGCGCATGCCGTGAAGAAGACGACCGCGGTCATCAGCCACAACCCGGCGGAGTCGACGAGCAGCAGCCGCGTGTTCAGCCCGGAGTAGACGAAGAAGAGCGGCACGAGCAGCGCCGTCGTCAGCGGCTCGATCGCGCGGCGCAGCTCGCGCGTCAGGACGCCGCGCGGCACGCTCGCGCCGAGCACGAACGCACCGAACACCGAATGGATGCCGACGAAATCGGTGAGCCACGCGGCGCCGGCGAGGAGCGCGAGCATGATCGGGAGCGCCGCCGGCGGCAGCGCGTCCTCGCGATCGGCCGCGGCGGCGACGCGCGCGACGATCGCCGGCCGGACGCCGAACCACGTGATCGCGACGTAGAGGAGCGCGCCGCCGGCGGCGGCGGCCGCGACCGCCGCGTTGCCGGTGACGCTGCTCAGCACGACCGCGAAGGTCACCCAGGCCGCGGCGTCGTCCATCGCGCCGGCGGCGAGCGAGAGCGATCCGATCGTCGTGCCGCCGATGCCGCGCTCGGAGATGATCCGCGCGAGCACCGGGAACGCGGTGATCGACATCGCGGCCCCCATGAACGGCATGCCGTGGACCGGCCGGACCGCCGGCGCGAAGAAGCCGCCGCTCCGCGCCATCACCAGCGCGAGGACTGCGCCGAGGGCGAACGGCACCGCGATCCCCGCCGCCGACACCGCGAACGCGCGGCGGTGGTAGCGCGCGACGAGATCGAGCCGGAACTCGAGGCCGACCGAGAACATGTAGAGCACGAGGCCGATCTGGCTGAGGACGTACAGCGTGTGCAGCGACGCCGCCGGGAAGAGCCGCGCGTGAAGCGCGGGCGCGGCCCAGCCGAAGAGCGACGGGCCGAGCAGAAAGCCGCCGACCATCTCGGCGACGACGAGCGGCTGCCGCAGCCGCGCGAAGACGGCGCCGAGCGCGCGGCAGACCGCGAGGATGACGGCGATCTGGACGAACAGCAGCGCGGCGAGCGCGGGGTCAGGCATGAACGGCGAAATCAAGAATTGGGAATTTGGAATTTGGAATTCGTGTTGCGCTTGCAGCAGCGTGACGACGAATTCCAAATTCTTAATTCCAAATTCTTAATTACGGTGCACTTTATACTACGCGGCGATGTCGTTGATCGATTGCCTGCCGCATCGGCCCCCGATGCGCCTCGTCGAGGAGGTGATCGAGATCGTGCCCGGCGAGCGCGCGGCGGCGCGCCGCACGACCGGCGCCGGCGACTTCTATTTCCAGGGACACTTCCCGGGCCAGCCGATCGTTCCCGCCGTCATCCTCGTCGAGATGGTGGCGCAGGCGGGCGGCCTCGCCGTCGCCGCGCCGCAAGACGCCGCCGCGGCGCCCTCGGTTCAGCTGCGCGTCGCCGCCATCGGGCCGTTCAAGTTTCCGGCCGCGGCCTCCGCCGGCGTCACGCTCGAAGCGCGCGCGCGCGTCGCCGGCCGGCTCGGCGGCCTCTACAAGATCGAGGGCACGGTGACGGCGGACGGCGTCCTGGTCGCGGCCGGCAGCGTGACGCTTGCCGACGTCTGATCGTCCCGCGTGGCGCGTGCGCGTGCGCCGCGCGTTCACCGGGCTGCGCAAGGAAGGCGCGGGCGCCGCGCGCGAGACCGCCGCGATCGCGCTCGGCGTCTTCATCGGCTGCCTGCCCTTCTACGGATTCCACCTGCTTCTCTGCTGGGTCGCCGGCGCGCTGTTCGGGCTCAATCGCCTCAAGATGTATCTCGCGGCCAACGTCTCGAACCCGTTCGTCGCGCCGTGGCTCATCGTCGCCGAAGTGCAGACGGGCGCGTGGGTTCGCCGCGGCGCGCTGCATCCGCTCTCGCGCGACGCGATCGCGTCGACCGGGCTCGCCGTCTTCGGCCTCGACGCCCTGGTGGGCAGCCTCGTCGTCGGAGCCATCCTGGCGGCGATCGCCGCCGCCGGGACCTACAGCCTCGTGCGCGAGTCGGGCACGGATCGCTGGTTCGGCGATCTCGTGCGGCGCGCGGCGGACCGCTACGTCGAATCGAGCATCACCGCGTGGGAGTTCGCGCGCGGCAAGCTGCGGATGGATCCGGCGTACCGCGCGGTGCTGTCGGTGGAGGTGTTGTCCAGCGGCCGGACGCTCGTCGACATCGGCTGCGGCCAGGGGCTGACGCTCGCGCTGCTCGCCGAAGCGCGGCTGTCGTGCGAAGAGGGCCGATGGCCCGACGATCGGCCGCCGCCGCCGCAATTCGATCGGATGATCGGCGTCGAGTCGCGCCGCCGCGTCGCCGTGATCGCTCGTGCCGCGCTCGTCGGCGCCGCCGACGTCGTCGAGGGCGACGCGCGCGCGATCGATCTCGAGCCGGCGCACGCCGTCCTGCTGTTCGACGTGCTGCACCTGATGCCGCCCGGCGATCAGGAGGCGCTGCTCGCCGCGATCGCGCGGCGGCTCGATCCCTCGGGCGTCGTCCTCGTCCGCGAAGCCGACGCGGGCGGCGGCTGGCGCTTCGTCGCGGTGCGACTGGGCAACCGGCTGAAGGCGCTCGTGACGGCCACCGCAAGGCAGCAGACGTTCTGCCCCCGCACGCAAGCCGAGTGGCGCGCGTGCTTCACGCGCCTCGGGTTCGAGAGCGAGATGCGGTCGATGGACGAAGGCACGCCGTTCGCGAACGTGCTCTTTCGTCTCACCGCGGCGGACGCCGCTGCACGACGCGCCCGATCCGCACCTCTTCCGTGATCGCGTGGCCGCCGCGGTCGTACACGCCGCCGACCCAGACGCCGCATCGCGGCGACGCGCGCGGCGCCGGCGCATCGTCGGCGCCTGGCGGAGGCCAGCAGTAGCGCAAGTCGGACCACATGACCGCGATCCGATCGTCCTCGTCCGGCGTCTCGGCGGCGAACGCGAACTCGTGGACCGCGAGGAAGTTCTCGACGTCGTCGAGCGATCGCGAGGCGCCTACGATCGCCGACTCCGGCGCGAGCGGCCGTATGAGATAGCCGATCGGCAATCCGCCCCGGCTCGAGATCGTGGACGCGCGGACCTCGTCGCTCGCGCGCTCGAAGACGTACCAGCCGGTGAGCGATCCCCACCGCGCCTCAATCGCGCTCACCGCCGCCGGATGAACATCGGCGCGCCGCAGCGCGAGGGCGAGGAGCGCCGCTTTGACGGCGAGGAAGATCGCCGCGGCCGCGACGACATATCGCGCGGCGGTGTGAAGCCGCACGCGCCCGAGGCGCAGGATCGTCAGGCCGCCGACGGTGATCGCGACGAACCACGGATCGGCCATCGCGACGAGCGGCGCCGACACGCGCCGGCCGACGATCGGCCAGGCGACCGCGATGCGCGCGCCCGACGCGAGATCGAGCGCGATATGGCTCATCGCGCCGGCGGCCGCGGCCGCGAGGAGCGTCGTGAAGGGCGGCGGCGGCGGCTCGTCGTCGCGTGCGCGCCAGCGACGGACCACCGGCGCGATCGCCGCGACGAGCGCGGCGGCGAGCGACGCCGTGACGAGCGCGCCCGCGATCGAGTGCGTCCCGAACTGGTGGGCGCGGACGTAGCGATCCCATCCGTCGAACGCGAGCGCGCTGTCGACGTCGGGCGACAGCGCGCCGAGAATCGCCGCGGCGCCGACGGCGCGATCGCGCGCTCTATCGCGAGCCGCCGCGACGACCGCGCGGCCGATGACGACATGCGTCAGCGGATCCATGTCATGGCTGGATGGCGGATGGCTGATGGCAATGGTTGCTGGTGGCAATGGATGATAGAGGAGAGCCATCAGCCATCAGCCATCAGCCCTGACGGGATTTCCTGCGAGTCCCAATAGCGGTAGAAGTGGTACCAGAACTCCGGGTGCGAGCGGACGCGCTCTCCGAGTTGGTCGGCGAACGCCTGCGCCGCCGCCTGGATCGCCTCGTCGCGCGGACGGTCGCGATCGACGTGAATCGGCGCGCCGCCGCGGACGATGAACCGCGAGCGGCCGATGCGCTCCATGAAGCTCGGCACGAGCGGCGCGCCGGTCAGAAACCCCATCAGCGCCGGCGTGCGCTGGAAGTACGCGCGGCGGCCGAGGAACTGCACCTCGACGCGGTCGCGGCCGACGTGGCGATCCATCAGGAACGCGACGATGCTGTTCGCGGCGAGCCGGCGGCGGATCTGCAGCGCGGTGTCGAGCGACTGCCCGACCTGAATCGTATCGGCGCCGATCCGATCGCGAATCTCTCGGCGCACGCGATCGACGTCCGGGTCCGGCTCCGGCAGGGCGACGACGGCGACCGGCAGCTTCGTGACGCGGCGGAGGAAGAGGCCGCCGGCCTCCCAGTTGCCGTAGTGCCCGCTGACGAGAATGATCCCTTTGCCGTTCGCCAGCTCACGGTAGAACACCTCGGCGTCCGAGGGGACGTAGTCGAACAGGCGGCCCACCTCGTCGTCGCGGGCGTGCAGCGCGCGGATGAAATCGATCACGTCGCAGGCGTAGGCGGCGAGCGTCCGCCGCGCGCGGCGCTCGAGGATCGCCTGCGGCTCGGCGGGAAAGACGGCGCGTAGGTTGTCGGCGATCGCCGCGCGCGTCTCGTGCATCAGCCGCCAGGCCAGCCACGTGCCGGCGCGCCCGATCGCGTGCGACACGAACGGCGGGAGCGCGCCCACGCCGCGGTACGTGGCGCTGAAGATCGTGCCGTTGTTCAACGCGTGGCGCGTCCAGCCGCGCGGCACGTCGTCGCGCCGATCGACGGCGAGCGGCGGCATCGCCGCGGGTTCAGATCCGTTCGAGGAAGCGATAGTACACCGCCAGAAAACAGGTCCGCGACGTGTCGCGCACCGGCCGCAGCTTGCTCGTCTCGCCGCCGTACACCGCCGTGATCGGCACGCCGGCCGCTCGTCCGCCCCGCCGCAGCACTTTGATCAGCATCTCGGTCTCGATTTCGTAGCCGGTCGACATCAACCGCAGCGGCCGCAGCGCGTCGACGCGGAACACGCGGAAGCCGCACTGCGTGTCGCGCACCGGCGCGCCGACGAAGCGCGCGAGGATCGCGCTGCCGATCCGGTTCGCATGGTAGCGCGGCGCCGGCGTGCGATCGCGATCGAACTGCCGCTCGCCGAGCACCACCTCGACGCCGGTCCGCGCCGCGACCTCGAGCAGGCGGCCCGCCTCCTCGGGCAGATGCTGCATGTCGGCGTCGAGCATCAGCACGTGCGTGAAGTCGCCTTCGAAGACGCGCGCCAGGCCGGTCCGCACCGCGGACCCTTTGCCTCTATTCGCCTCGTGACGGACGACGTCGGCGCGCGCCGCCCGCGCCCGCTCCGCCGTGTCGTCGCTCGACCCATCGTCGACGACGATCACGCGGTCGACGACGCCGCGCACACCCTTGACGACCGCGTCGATCGACCGCGCCTCGTTGAACGCCGGGATCAGCGCGGCGGTGCGCATGGGTGATCACGGAACGTGCGCGTTCCCGACACGAGCAGCGCCGGCAGCGTAAGGACCGATGCCGCCGCGAGCGCGATCGTGCTCACGACCGACACGACGCCCATCGACTGGAGCGGCGGATACGACGAGGTGACGAGCGTGCCGTAGCCGAGCATCGTGATCGCCGCGGCCACGAGGATCACCGGCGCGAGCTCCGCGGTGGCGCGCGCGGCGTCGCCGCGCTCCTGATACCGGTGCACGAGGTGCACGCCGTAGTCGACGCCGATGCCGACGAAGGTGACGACGGCGAACACGGCGAAGAGATCGAGCTCGACGCGCGCGATCGCGAGCGCGCCGGCCGCCCACACGAGGCCGATCGCCGTCGGCAGCAGCGCGTACGCCGAGAGCCGCCAGTCGCGAAACGCCGCGACGACGAGCCCGACGACGATGATCGTGCCGATCGCGAGCCCCTTCAGGAACTGCGGCATGAAGCTGCGCGCGAGCTCGCGGTTCACGAGCGTGAGGCCGGTGAGCGTCTGCGATGGATCGACGTGCTCGACGATCGACTGCACGCGCGCGAGCTGGTCCGGCGCGTCCGGAAACACGTAGGTCGCGAGCGTCCATCGCGCGCCGTCGCGCACGACGAAGCGGCCGACGACGTCGCCGAGGCCGTGCTCGACGAAGCCGTCGTAGGTGAGCCGCTCGTCCGCGTTCAGCAGGCGCGGAAGACGCGCCGCGAAGGGTTCGAACGCGCCCGGCGTGAAGTCGCCGGCGATGCGCGCGCGCTCGAGCGAGGCGCGGACGGCGTCCACCGTAAGATGCGCGCGCGAAACGGCGCCGGCCCGTTTCGCCTGCGACGCCGTCGACGGCAAAACGCGCGACGGCGGCTGGAACGCCAGGCCGGGCATCTCCGACGCGAGGCGATCGGCGAGGCGCTCGTTGGTCTGAATGAGCGCGTCGAGATCGCCTCCCTCGGCGAGGACGACCGCGACGTCCGACGGCAGGCCGAAGGCGGGGCCGATCTTCGTCTCGAGCTGCGCGGCCGGCGTGGTCGATCGCAGGCGATCGAGCGTCGGGTTGATGCGGATGCGCGTCGCGGCGAGGCCGAGCGCGACGGTCGCCATCACGCTGGAGACGAGCAGCAGGCGCCGCCGCCGGACGATCCCGTCCGCGAAGTTCGGCATCAGCAGCACGATGGCGCGGCGCGGCGCGCGCCGCGGCAGCAGCGCCGGCACCATGATCAGCGTCAGCACGCCGCACGCCGCCATGCTGTGCCCGAGCAGGCGTCCGAGCTGCTGCAGGCTCGGAAAATCGACGAACACGAGCCCGTAGAAGGTCGCCGCCGTCGTCCACATGCCGAGAAGCATGCTGCTCGACGGGCCGCCGATGGCGCGCGCGATCGGCGTCTCGGCGTTTTCGGCCAGGGCGAGGCGGTGCGCCACATACAGCAGCACGACGCCGTCGACGCCGAGGCCGAACATCATCGCCGCGGCGCCGGTCGCCGCCGCCGACAGCTTCGCGCCTTCGAACCCGAGCGCGCCGGCGACGACCACGAGCGAGAGCAGCGACGGCAGCGATCCGACGGTGACGAGCCAGAGACTGCGAAAGACGATCAGGAGCAGCGGCAGGATGAGCGCGAGCGACCCGACCGTGTTGCCGATGCTCTCGCGCCTGACGACGGCTTCGGTCTCGACGGCGATCCGGTGGCCGCCCGCGAAGTCGACGTGGAGCGGCGGCAGCGGCTCTTCGTCGGGGTTCTCGCGCGCCGCGGCGGCAGCGGCTTCCCGCGTCGACGCGGCGATCTGCTGCAGCCGCGCGTCGAGCGCGCGCGAGAACTCCGCGTCGTACGGCGGCCGCCTCGGCCGCGCGATCACCAGGCGGCTGCGGCCGTCCTTCGTCAGGTAGCCGTCCGCGCTCACGCCGATCGCGATGCCGGTCTGCGCGCCGGCGATCGCATCACGCAGGAGGTCGAAGAGCCCCGCCGGATCCTGCCGCACGAGCTGCGCGACCTCCTCCGACGGCACCGTGAGGAGATCGCGGCGCGCCGCGACCGCCGCCGGCATGCCGTCCACGCTCAGCCGGTGCAGCGCTTGCTCGAGCGAGCGTCCGCCGAGGAGCAGCAGCTCGTGATCGGCGAGCCATCCGAAATCGCGGTCGCGATCGACGACGCCCGCGTCGACGCGCGCGATCTCCGGTGCCTCGCGCAGCCTCGCGATCCACGCGCCGATCTCGTCCGCGTAGTCGCCGATGCCGCGGCCGTCCGGCGCGGTGAAGACGACGTAGAGCTGATCGAGGCTGCCGAAGCGCGAGAGGAACGTGCGGAACGCGTTGACGACGCGGTTGTCGCGCGGCAGCAGCGACAGCACGTCCGCGTCGAACGACAGGCGGCGCGCGCCTTCCGCCGACAGCGCGACCGACGCGGCCACGATCGCCAGCACGATCGGCCGTCGTCGATGCGCCCAGTCGACGATGCGGGCAACCAGGGACTCCACGTGACGAGATCGTATGTTACATTCACGAACTCACATGAACGTGCTGCTGCTGCGGCCCGTGCCGGCGAACGAACGCTTCGGCCTCGGCCCGTTCTTCCGCATCGAGCCGCTCGGCATGGAGTACATCGCCGCCGCCCTCGAGGCGCGCGGGCACCGCGTCGCGCTCGCCGATCTCCGCTTCAGCCGATCGCTCGCCGCCGAGATCCGGCGCGCGCGTCCCGACGTCGTCGGCATCGCGGCGATGCATGCCCTCGAGACCGACGACGTCGCGGCGCTGGCGCGATCGGTGCGCGCGCTCGCGCCCGAGGCGCCGATTATGATCGGCGGCCACACCGCCGCAGCGTATCCGGATCCGTTTCTCGTGCCCGAAGTCGCCGCCGTCGTGCTCGACGACGGCGAGCGCGCGTTTCCGGCGGCATGCGATGCGCTCGCGCGCCGCGAGCCGCTGACCGCAGTGGCCGGCCTCGCGCTCCGCGATCGCGACGGCGCCGTGGTGCGCACGGGCTGCACGACCGGCGATTTCGCGCTGGACGACGTGCCGCTGCCGGCGCGCCGCCACGTCGCGCCGTGGCGCCGCCAGTACGCGTGCCTCGCCCATCGCCCCGCGTGGCTCGTGGAAACGGCGCGCGGCTGTCCGTTCCGCTGCTCCTTCTGCTCGATCTGGCAGCTCCACCAGCGCGCGGTGCGCGAGCGATCGATCGACGCCGTCTGCCGCGATTTCGCGTCGGTCGGCGATCACGTCTTCGTCGCCGACGATCTCTTCTGGCACCATCCGCCGCGGAGCCTCGAGCTGGCGCGGGAGCTCGCGCGGCGCGGCATCCGCAAGCAGTGGATCCTCGTGCAGAGCCGCACGGATCTGGTCGGCCGGCATCCGGAGCTGCTCGCCGCGTGGCGGCCGCTCGCGAAGGCGTTCGACATCTTCTTCGGCCTCGAGGCGGCGACCGACGAAGGGCTCGACCGCCTCGTGAAGGACGCGACGGTCGACGAGACGATGCGCGGCGTCGCCGTCGCGCGCGAGCTCGAGTACGGCGTCACCGGCAACTTCGTGATCGATCCGGCGTGGACCGAAGCGGACTTCGAGCGGCTGTGGGCGTTCGTCGAGCGGCACGAGCTGTTTCAGGCGGGCTTCACCATTCTGACGCCGCTGCCGGGCACCGCGTACTTCGACGAGATGCGCCCCACGCTGCGCGCGCGCCGCTGGGCGCACTTCGACATGCACCACCTGCTGTGGGAGCCGCGGCTGGGCCCGCGGCGCTTTTTCGAGCTCTACTGCGAGACGTGGCGGCGCTCGGTGCTGAACCTGCGCGGCCGCAAAGGGCTGCTGCGATGGATGCGCGAGGTGGATGTCCGGAACGCGTTCTTCCTGCTCGGCGCGCTGCGGCGCACACAGCGGCTGATGGATCCGCAACATTATCTCGACGAGTACGATCTCGCGCCTTCCGCCGACGCACTCCTCTCGTACGTAGCGCCGGGCCTTCAGGCCCGGCCGCGCGGGACGGCCTGAAGGCCACCCCCTCCCTCGAGCCACCTCGACACGTCGTCGGCGCGTCGCGACGCACGGAAGCATGCCCCTTACATTTCCCAAACGCGGAAACCGTTCGCAGTCTTTGTCGATGCGCGCGCCGTCGCCTCGGCGTTCCGCTCGGGATTCAGCGCCAGGTTCCGCCCGGATTGGCGGTCGCGCCTGCTGAGGTGCTCTGGCATCGCCGTTGCGATGACGGCAGAGCGGTGACTGGCGCGCGGCCGCCCGACGTCCCCGCGATCTCCGTCGTCATCCCTGCCTATTGCGCAAGCGCCGACATCGCCGTCGCGCTCGAGTCGGTGACGAGCCAGCGCTACCGCGACATCGAGATCATCGTGGTCATGCCGGGATTCTCCCGCGCGTTCTATGATCGTGCCGCTGCCATCCCGCCGGCGCTCAAGAAAGACGATGCGCTGTATCGATTGATGCTCGGGACGCATTTCCCGAACGTGGCGCGGCTGCCGATCTGTTCGAGTGGGCGCCTCTTGCCCGGCGCCGCGGGCGGGGGCTGGACATACCGCTGGCTCTAGGCGCGAAGCCGGATCGTGGAGCATCCGCGCGTCGGCGACTGGATGCGCCGCGCCGGCCTGTCGCCGACGCCGGCGCCGTCGCGGCAGGTCGATGCGGCGGTCCGCCAGACCAGTCCCGACGACCGCTGGCTCATCGCCGACGCGGTGCGCGCGCTGCAGCGAACGCCGCCGACAGGCGCCGTCGAAGACGCGACCGCTCGCGAGCTCCTGTTCTACTGGGCCGCCTGGCAGAGCGCGATGGGCGCCGCCGTCGCGAATTGATCGCGCGCGTTCACGCCGCGCGGTCGGCCTTGAGCGCGCCGTTCTCCATCGCCGCGTCCAGGCTCAACGGTCCGGCGCCCACGCGCGTCACGAGCAGCGCGCAGCCGAGCAGCACGATGTTGCGCGTGAACAGCAGCAGCTCGAGGCGGAACGTCGCGGCATCGGCCGCCGCCCAGAAGTTGTGCATCGTGAAGGTGACCGGGACGAGAAACAGGACCAGCAGCGCGCCGCCGATCCTCGCGCGGTAGCCGAAGAGGACGCTCAAGCCGCCGGCCAGCGCGATCAGGCCGGAGAGCGGAACGAGCAGGCCGGCGAACGGGACGCCGTGCTGCGCCGCGAGCGCGATGGTGCCCGACGTGAAGTGGCCGGCGGACGCGATGATGAAAATCACCGAGAACAACTGCCGTCCGACGAGCGCGAGATACCGACTGTCGTCCGCCGCGAGGTGGACTTTCGCCATAGCGCCCCACTTTTCGATTGCTTGGAGAGAACATACGGGGCGCGCGTCGGTCGGGCAATACCACTTTCGTGCGGCGTGTGTCGGCGCGGCGACGATCGACGCGCCTGCGAGTCCTTGATTAGTCGCGATCGAGATCGAATGTGCCCGGCGCGATCGGCGCGTTCGGCGTGACGTCGTCGAACGTCATCGTCTTCGTGTCTCGGTTCGTGAACGTCATCTTCATCCCGTCGAGCAGCATCGTCGTCCGGTCGACCCACAAATCGAGGCGCGCGAGGTTCTCGCGTATCTGCTTGCGCTTCGGCAGCATCGCGATCGCGTAGTCGTTCGGCCGATCGGCGGGGGCGGCGCCGTCCTCGATCGTGAACTCGCGCCGGAGATCGCCCGGCGTGCCGTTCACGAAGTATTTCTGGATCCGCGCCTGCGCGGTGGCGATGTTCGTCACCTGGCGGACGCCGCGGCTGGGCCAGGACATCGTCATCGTGTTGCCGTCGATGAGCACGGTGCGGGTGTCGGGCTCGCTGTAGCGGAGGACGATGCGCGCGGGGCGCGCGACCGCGACGCGTCCGCGCGCGACGAGCGGCTTGGTCAGGAGCGACGAGGTCGTCGTCTCGGTGAAGCGCGCCGTCAGCGTCTTCATCGCGTCGTTGAGTTGCTTGCCCTTCGCGTACAGCTCGTCGAAGGAATCGCCGGCGGCCGCGCGCTGCGAGGGCTTGCCGGTCTGCGCCGACGGCGCCGCGGCGCACCACACGGACGCGGCCGCGAGCGCGGCGATCGCGTGCGCCGCGCGGCGGCGCGCTGGAACGCTCATCCTGAGCAATGGTAACGTACGGCGCGTGCGCGATCCGGTACGCGTCTCGGGGATCGGCGTCGTCTCCGTCTTCGGAACGACGCTCGACGGATTTCGCGATGCGCTCCTCGACGGACGATCCGGCATCGCCGCGGTGAAGGGGTTCGACGTCGCCGGCTGCCGATCGACGATCGCCGCCGAGATCGCCGGCTTCGATCCGTCGCCGTGGGTGCCGCCGATGAAGATGCGGCGGATGGATCGCACGGCGGTCTACACCTCCGCCGCCGCGAAGCTCGCCGTCGCGGATGCCGGCGCGGAGATTGCCGCCGACGGAGACGATCGCACGGGCGTGGCGCTCGGGACGTGGACCGCCGGCGGCGGCTCGACGCAGATCTTTCTCGACGCGCTGTTCAAGCAGGGGCCGACGGGCGCGCCGGCGCTGCTCTTCGACAGCACGGTCGCGAACTCGGCCGCCTCGATCGCCGGCCTCGAGCTGCGGCTGCGTGGCCCGAACATGACGGTGAGCCACAAGGAGGCCTCGGGCCTCGCCGCGATCGTGAGCGCCGTCGATCTCCTGCGCGAGCGCCGCGCCGACGCGCTCGTCGCCGGCGGCGCCGACGCCATCTTCGAGACCTTCTTCAAGGCGCACGATCGCTTCGCCGTGATGTCGCCGCACGCCGCTGTCCCCGACGGCGCCTCCGCGCGAACCGCGCCGTTCGACGCGTGCCGCGACGGGTTCGTGCTCGGCGAAGGCGCCGCCGCGTTGTGGCTCGAGCGCGGCGACGGCGGCGCGCCGCGCCACGGCGCGATTCTCGGCGTCGCCGCGGCGAGCGCCAGCGCGCCGCTGAACGCGTGGCCCGATCGGCCGGAGCCGCTCGTGCGGACGATGCAGCTCGCCCTCGACGATGCGGGCGTGACCGCCGGGGACGTGGACGTGGTGTACGCGTCGGCGAACGCGACGCGCGCGCTCGATTGCGTGGAGGCTAGCGCGCTCGCCGCGCTCTTCGGCGGCTCGAGGACGGTGATCACGTCGATCAAGGGCGCGATCGGCGAATCGGGGATGTCGGGCAGCGCCGCATGCGTCGCGGCGCTCGCGTGCGGCGGCGCGCGGCGCGTGCCGCCGATCGCCGGCCTCGCCGACCCGGATCCCGCCGCGCGTCCGCTGCGGCTCGCGACGCGCGCCGTCGACGCGCCGGGGCCGATCGTCCTCGTCAACAGCGTCGCGAGCGGCGGCGCTCTGTTCAGCGTCGTGCTTCGCGCGCTATGATCTGCGCGCTTTGGCCGATCATCCGGTTGCCGCCGCGCAGCCCGTCTCGTCCGAGCTGAGCCTCACCGGCCGCGTTGCCGTCGTCACCGGCGGCTCGCGCGGCATCGGGCGGAGTATCGCGGAAGCGCTCGCCGCGAAGGGCGCTGCGGTGGGCGTCATGTTCCACGAGCGCGAAGAGCCGGCGCGCGAGATCGAGGCGGCCGTCCGCGACGCGGGCGGCCGCGCGTGGGCGGGGCAGTGCGACGTCGGCGACGACGCGTCGGTTGCGCGGTTCTTCGAGCGCGCCGCCGATGCGCTCGGGCCGATCGACATCCTCGTGAACAACGCGGGCATCGCGCGCAACGCCCACGTGATGTTCCACGATCGCGTCAAGTGGGACGCGGTGCTGAGCGTCAACCTCGACGCGGCGTACTACTGCGTGCGCGCCGTCGTCCGCGGCATGCTGCTGCGGCGATGGGGACGGATCATCAACGTGTCGTCGCCGAGCGCGCGGCTGCCGCTCACGGGCCAAATCAGCTACGCCGCGTCGAAGGCCGGGCTCGAGGGGCTGACGCGCGCGCTCTCCCGCGACCTCGCGAGCAAAGGCGTCCTCGTCAACGCCGTCTCGCCCGGCCTCATCGAGACCGAGATGCTCGAGATGATGCCGGAGTCGGCGCGCGCGGAGCATCTCAAGGGCGTGCCGATCGCGCGCACCGGCCAGCCGCACGAAGTGGCGGCCGTCGTCGCCTTCCTCGCGTCGGACGCCGCGAGCTACATCACCGGCCAGGTGATCGGCGTGGACGGCGGCCTCGGGTGACCCTTCCCCTATGACCACAACCCAGGATCAGGATCAGCTGAAGAGCGATATCAAGCAGGCGATCGTCCGCAGCCTCCGTCTGCCGATCGCGCCCGACGACATCGGCGACGCCACGCCGCTCTTCGGCGAAGGGCTCGGGCTCGATTCGATCGACGTGCTCGAGCTCGTGCTCGAGATCGAGCGCAGCTTCGGCGTGACCATCGGCGACGAGCAGACCGGCATGAAGGTGCTCGCATCGGTCGACACGATCGCGAGCTTCATCGTCACCGAGCGTGCGAAGCGCTCGGCATGAGGACGGTACGCAGAACGTCTTCACCGTCGATCTCGAGGAGTGGTTCCACATCTGCGCGTCGGGGCTCGACGCGCTGTCGCCGGAGAACTGGGAGCGCCTGCCGTCGCGCGTCGATCTCACGACGCGGTTGACGCTCGACCTCCTCGACGACGCCGGCGCGCGCGCGACGTTTTTCGTCGTCGGCTGGGTGGCCGAACGCCACCCGACGCTCGTCGCCGACATCCTCGCCGCGGGCCATGAAATCGGATCGCACAGCCATCTCCACCGCAAGCTGTACGAGCTCGACGAGGACGCCTTTCGCGCGGATCTCCGGGCGAGCCGCGGCGCGCTCGCCGCCGCCGGCGCGCCGGAGGTGACGATGTTCCGCGCCCCCGAGTGGTCGATCAACGATCGGTCGCTATGGGCGCTGGACGTCCTGGCCGCCGAGGGCATCCGCGTCGACGCCAGCATGGCCCCGGTCAAGCTCGTCGGTTCGGTCCACTACCCGCGCTATCCTCATGTCAGAAACACGCCGGCCGGACCGATAAGGGAAGTACCGCCGCTAGTGGCGGATCGGTTTCGGCACGTGATGCCGATGGGTTGGGGATGGGGCTTGCGGATGAGCTCGCCGCGCCGCATCCTTCATACGATCGACACGGCCAATCGTGCGGGGCTGCCCGCGGTCCTCACGATTCATCCCTGGGAACTGGACCCGCATCCGCCGCGGGTGACGCTTCCGGCGAGGCTGCAGTTTGCGCATTATTTCCGGCTGAGCGGCTTCGCGAGCCGTCTTGCCGAAGTGCTGCGCCGCTCGTCGTTCGGCCGCATCAGCGACATGACGCCGGTTTCAGGAACGTAATGCGATACAGCCACATGCCGCTCGGGCGCGCGCGCCGGAGCGTTCTCTCTTTTTTCGCGACCGCACTGATGCTTTCCGCGTCTGCCGCGACGGCCTTTGCGGCCGACGGCGCCGTGCCCCGCGTGGCCATCGCCGACGAACCGGCCGGCGCGGCGGCGAAGGCGCTCGACGATGCCGGCGCGATCCCGTTCCCGGTCGCCGTCAACGTGGCGTCGGCGGCGTTTCCGGCCGACGCGGCGCTCGACGGACGGCTGTCCGCGCTCGACGCGCGGCACGTGCCCGTGTGGCTGACCGTGCCGGCGCCGTCGGCGCAGGCGGACGTCGACGCGTGGCGAGCGGCGCTGCGCGCGCTCGTCGAGAAACACGGCGCGGCGCTCCACGTCGTCGAGATCGCCGTCGATCGGCAGCCATCGCGCGTTGCCGCGTTCGCCGTCCAGGTCGCGGCGACCGACATCCGCACGCACCGCGACACGATTCAAATCGCGCTCGGCGGCCCGTCGATGGACGACGCCGCGCGCCGCGAAGAAATTTACCGCGCAGAGCTCGCGCCGTACGTCGACCTGCTGGCCACGCAGAAGGCCGACGCGGCCACGAGCGTCTGGCTGCACCGCGTCGATCCGAACGCCGCCATCGCCGTCACCGCTTCGCTCGCGGACAGCGGCGATCCGATGCGGCGCCTCGTCGACGGCACGCTGGAGGAACTCGGCACCGACGTCGCGCTGCACGCGTGGCCGGCCGCCGCCGGGACGCCGGCGGCGATTCGCGCGCTCGTCCCGATCGCCGATCTGCTCACCGACGAAATCTCCGTGCTCGATCCGGCGGTCGCCGGCCTGTCGCTGCACGCCGGCGCGCCCGACGTCACCGCGACGCTGCTGCACCGGCTGCTCTTCGACGGGAAGACGTTCGCGACGTACCTCGTGTACTGGGGGGACGCCGGCCCCGAGCCGCTGCGGATGACGCTCGTCCTGCCGGTGGAAGGGGTGCCCGGCGTGCACGACGTGATCGCGGGCGCGCGAACGAGCGCGGCCCACTACTCGCGCGAGCAGGCGACGGGCCGCGTCCAGGCGGACGCGCCGTTGACCGGGCGCCCGATGGTCGTCGACTTCAACGAAGGCGCCGCCGAAGTGTTGATCGAGCGCAGCGGCGTCTCGGCCGTGCGGCAGCTGACGATTGGGGAGATCATCGCGCGGCACCAGCAGCAGCAGCGCGCGCAGGACGCGATCGTCAAGCACTACGTCGCCACGGCGCGCATGCAGCAGCACTTCCGTCCGACGGTCGCCGACAACGGCATGTCGTCGAGCTACGACGTCGTCACCGAGAACCGCTATTTCGTCGCGGGCGCCGACGTCGAGTGGGAAGAGCTGTCGTTCGCCGTGAACGGATCGAAGTTCGGCATCGACCGGCCGCCGTTCCCGCTGCTGCAGCCCGAGAAGGTGCTCTCGCTGCCGCTGCAGCTGCGCTTCGACGAAGGCTACACGTATCGCCTCGCCGGCGCCGAGCGCGTCGACGGCTTCGACTGCTACGTCGTCAGGTTCGATCCGGTGCGCGAGGACAGCGCGCTGTACAAGGGCACGGTCTGGATCGACAAGAAAACCTTCGCGCGCGTGCGCGTGCAGGCGGTGCAGGGCGGCCTCGCGGCGCCGGTGATCTCGAACGAGGAGACGCAGCGCTACCAGCCGGTCGCCGTCGGCAACCGGCCGGTGTTCCTCTTCAGCGGCCTGAGCGCGCGGCAGATCGTGCTCATCGCCGGCCGCAACCTGCTCGTCGAGAAGTCGGTCGAGTTCTCCGACTTCCACGTCAACGGCGACGAGTTCGATCGCGAGCGCGCGTCGGCGCGCGAGGGCGACCGCGTCATGTACCGCGAGACCGATCGCGGCCTGCGCTACTACGTCAAGGAAGACGGCGCGCGCGTCGTCAGCGAGCGGCCGACGAACCACGCGAAGGCGGTGGCCATGGGGACGACGATCGATCCGTCGTTCGCGTATCCGCTGCCGATGCTGGGGATCGACTACCTGAACTTCCAGTTCGGATCGCCGAACCAGCAGCTCGCGGTCCTCTTCGCGGGCGTCCTCGCCGCCGGCAACATCCAGCGATCGAAAATCGGGAAAACGCACCTCGACGCGAGCGTCGACTTCTTCGGGATCGCGGCGCCGTCGAGCGATCGGCTCTACAGCGCGTCGGGCGAATCGGCGACCGAGCGCGTGCTGAACTGGCCGGAGACGACCGGCTTCAACCTCGGGTGGCAGGCGACGCCGTTCCAGAAAGCGACGTTCCAGTATCAGCTGCGCTTCGACGGCTACGTGAGGGACCGGACGACGTCGGACGCGTTCGACGTGCCGTCGAGCACGCTGACGCAGGGGCTGGGCGGCGCGTGGGAGTACCGCCGCGGCGGCTACAGCCTGCTGCTGAACGGCGCGCGCTTCAAGCGGGCATCGTGGCAGCCGTGGGGTCTGCGCCAGCCGGGCGAGCTCACGGCGGCGGCGGCGTCGCCCGACACGTACGACAAATATCAGGCGAGCCTGTCGCGCGATTTCTACGTGAACGTGTTCCAGAAGATCCACCTGAACACGTCGTGGTTCAGCGGCCGCGATCTCGATCGCTTCTCGAAGTACCAGTTCGGCATGTTCGACGACACGCGGATCCACGGCGTGCCGGCGTCCGGCGTCCGCTACGGCGAGCTCGCGATGGTGCGCGGGTCGTACTCGCTGAACATCTTCGAGCAGTACCGCTTCGATCTCTACATGGATCGCGCGTGGGGGCGCGACGAGGCGGGGCACGGCCTGTGGGATCCGATCACCGGGTTCGGCGTCGCCGTCAACGTGCGCGCGCCGCACAATACGATTCTGCGCGCCGACTTCGGGAAGAGTATGCTGCCGGATCGCTACGGACCGCTGGGGTCGACGGTGTTCCAGATTCTGCTGCTGAAGCCGATGCGATGAGGCCGCGCCGCGCCGATCTCCACGTCCACACGTGCCATTCGACGGTCAGCGGCAACATGCGGTTTCTCCGCAGCCGCGACTCCTATTCGCGGCCGGCGGAGGTGTACCGCGTCGCCAGGGCGCGCGGGATGGATTTCGTCGCCTTCACCGACCACGATTCGATCGGCGGCGCGCTCGAGCTGCTGAACGCGCGGCCGGATCTCGCCGGCGAGGTGATCGTCGGCGAGGAAGTCTCGTGCCTGCTGCCCGACGGCGGCATCCAGATCCACCTCGCCGTCTACGGCATGACGGAGGCGCTGCACCGCGATCTGCAGCCGCTGCGCGCGAACGTGTTCGACGCGATCGCGCGGCTGCGCGAAGCGGGCGTCTTCTTCGCGCTGAACCACCTCCTGCACTTCTATCGCGGGCAGATCCCGATCGATCGCTACCTCGCGCTCGTCGAACGCGTGCCGGCGCTCGAGGTCCGCAACGGAACGATGGCGGCGGCGCACAACGCGTTGATCGAGCGAATCGCGCGCGAGGGCGGCGCGGAGCCGACGCCGCTCGCCGCCACCGCCGGCAGCGACGCGCACACGCTGCGCCGCGTCGGCACGACGTGGATCGAAGCGCCCGGCGCGACGCGCGACGAGTTCCTCGCGAACGTGCGCCGCGGGCTCGGCGTCCCGCGCGGCGCGCACGGCACGACGACGACGATCGCCGCCGACGCGTACGGCGTCATCGCGAGATACGTCGCCTCGCTTGCAGGGCTCGGCCCGCGCGACCTGACACGCTGGCGCCGCGCCGGCTGCCTCGCGTTCGCCGCGGGCTCGCTGCCGTTTCAGTTCGTCCCGCTGCTGATGGCCGCGCGAAGCAAGGCCGGCGAGCGGCGCGCGATCGCCGAGTTGAGCCGCCACCTCGCGTCGTCGTTCGCCGGGGGCGACGAGCTCCAGACCGCATGACGCGCATCGCGATCACCGGCGTCGGGCTCGTGACCTCGCTCGGCGCGACGCGCGAGGAGAGCTGGCGCCGCATGCTCGCCGGCGAGTGCGGCATCGGTCCGACGACGCTGTTCGACACCGAGGGCTATCGCAGCCGCGTCGCCGCCGAAGTGGACATCGACGCGGTGGACGCGGGATCGACGCCGCGCGAGCGGCGCCGCCGCTCGCGCAGCGATCGGATCGGCTTGCGCGCCGCCGCGGAAGCGCTCGCCGACGCGGGCCTCCTCGACGGCGTCGATCGCGCGCGCGTCGGCGTTTTCCTGGGCGCGGGGACGGCGGATCTGCTGCGCAACGAGCAGTTCTACTGCACGTGGATCACGAAAGGGCTCGCGCGCACCAAGCGATCCGATCTCTGGAACCACTTTCCGAGCACGCCCGTCGACGTCATCGCCGGCGCGTACGGCTTCGAGGGGCCGCGCGGGTGCGTCGTCGCCGCCTGCTCGTCGAGCACCATTGCGATCGGGCGCGGCGTGGAGGCGATCCGCTCGGGGCGCGCCGACGCGGTGCTCGCGGGCGGCACCGACGCGCTCTCGCGTCTCACCTACAGCGGCTTCAACCTGCTGCGCCTGATGGACGCGGCGCCGTGCCGGCCGTTCGATCGCAGCCGCGCCGGCATGAACATCGGCGAAGGCGCCGGCATCCTCGTGCTCGAGGACTTCGATCGCGCGCGGCGGCGCGGCGCGGCGATCTACGCGGAGCTGGCCGGCCACAGCCTCGCGTGCGAGGCGTTCCACCCGACGGCGCCCGAGCCCGAAGGAAAGCCCGTGGCCTCCGTTGTCGCGCTCGCGCTGCAGGACGCCGGCATCGACGCGAGCGAGGTGGAGCACATCAACGCGCACGGCACGGCGACGCCGCAGAACGACGCCGCCGAATCGCGCGGCTTCCGGCGCGTCTTCGGCGATCGCGCGGCGATGATTCCCGTGACGTCGATCAAATCGATGATCGGCCACTGCCTCGGCGCGGCCGGCGCCGTCGAAGCCTCGGCGCTCGCGCTCACGATTGCGCGCGGCGCCATTCCGCCGACGATCAACCACGGCGAAACCGACAAGGACTGCGCCGTCGACGTCGTCGCGAACCAGGCGCGCGAGCAGCGAGTTCGATGCGCGGTCTCGACGTCGTTGGGATTCGGGGGGAACGATTCAGCGATCGTGATGCGCGCGGTCGACTGAAGAAGCGCGTGGACAAGCTTCACCGTCAAAGAGCCAGACCGGTTTATCATCGGACAGCCGCCGCGCGCATGTGGCGAGTATGACTCCCGATTTCCGCGCACGACTCCACGCGATTCTCGACGCCCACAACGAGGCGTTCCGCGCGCTCGGCGATGCGAAGGACGCCGTGCACGCGAGCGGCGACACGCTCCGCCACATGATCGATGCGCAGGACCGGATCTATGCGGCCCAGACGCGCGCCATCGACGCCGCGCTTGTGGCGAATCAGGCCGCGATCGAATTGCTGAATTCCCTCGACCAGTAGCTCAGACGACCGTGGCGGCAACCGGGGTCAGCCGCAGCGGGCTGACGTCGACCAGCGGGCCGCCGTCTTCATCGATCGCGCGGCGCAGGTTCGGGTAGCGCTCGAGCGCGATCTTCTGCCAGGCTCTCGCCAGCGCCTGCAGGCGGTCGAAGTTGCTCTCCAGCCGCGCGCGCAGCGCGTCGTCGTCCTCGAGCGGCCGGGCGAGCGCGGCCTGCCAGTCCCGCATCAGGTCCATCCCGACGATGTTCAAGCCGACCGGTTCGTACTGCGACGCGCGGTCGGCGCGATACCAGGCGTGGAAGAACTGCTGCATCCGCGCGTGCAGCAGGAAGTAGCGGCGCAGCAGCGGATCGATGGAGACGATGAACTCCGGCCGCACGAGGCGGCGCTGGAAGAAGAGCAGCGCCGTCATCGACCAGTACGAGGAGTTGTCCCACGAGATCTTCGCCGTCATCACCTGGGCGTTCCCCATGATCGGATACTGGCCGTCGTAGAGGCGGATGAACGCGTCGAACAGCCGCAGGTACGTGGCGTTGAACGCCTCGGCTCGCGCGCGGATGTCCTCGCCGCGCGCGTCGCGCACGATGAGGTCCGTCGTGTAGTCGTTCCCCATCGCGATGAAGTCGGAGCCGGGCGAGTAGAACGGATCGGTGAAGACGCCGGCCTCGCCGACGAGCGCCCACCGATCGGACGAGAAGACGCGCGCGCACGCGTGCGCGAAGTGCTGCAGCGCGAGGAAGTCCTCGAGCTCGTGCGCGTGACGCTCCATCACCGCCGACGCCTGCGGCTCGAACTCGCGCAGCCAGTCGAGCGCGCGCTCGAACCGGTTGATGCGCGCGAACGGATGCAGCTCCGCGTCCGCGACGATGCCGAAGCTGTGGCTGCCGGAGCCGAGCGGGATCAGCCAGAACCAGTAGCCGGCGCCCATCAGGTGGACGGTGCTGTGCCAGCGCAGCCCCGACGGCACGCGCGCTCGCCACGACGGCTCGCGCGACCATTCGTCGATCGCGATCCGGGAGCTGAACCGCCACCACGCGGCGTTCGCGGCGTGCGTGCTCGGGCGCAGCAGGCCGAGCTGCCGCTTCAGCAGGCTGGCGCGCCCGCTCGCGTCGACGATCCATCGCGCGGCGACCTCGCGCTCGCGGCCCTCCTCGTCCGCGATGGTCACGCGATGATCGCCGCCGCCGTCGAGCGCAATCGATCGAACCCGGCATCCGTCGGCGATCGTGGCGCCGAGCGCCGCGTTCTCGCGCAGCAGGAAGTTCTCGAGGCGTCCGCGATCGAGCTGGAACGAGGGGACCGGCGGAAACGCCGCGGGCCCGAGCTCGACCCGCGCCGCGAGATCGCGGTTGTCGCCGCGCGTGAAGAAGTAGCGGAGCCCGAGCTTCTCGAGCTGCGCGGATCGAAGATGCGGCTCGAGGCCGAGCCGCTTCTGGAAGTAGTGCGCGCCGATCTCGACGCTCGACTCGCCGACCTTGAACGCCGCCTCGCGCACGGGATGGCGCCGCTTCTCGACGACGAGCACGCGAAGATCGGGCGCCTCGAGCCGAAGCTGGCGCGCGAGGCAGCCGCCCGCGAGGCCGCCGCCGAGAATTGCCACGTCGTACCGCGCGGGCATTTGGCGGCCAATTGTAATTAAGAATTAGAAATCAGGAATTAGGAATTCGTACCACGGTCGTGACGGCGTGACGACGAATTCTTAATTCCAAATTCTCACTTCTTAATTCTACTTGTGGCAGCCGACGCAGCTGGCGCCGTTGGCCTTCGGGATGATGCCGGTCGCCATCCACTCGCGCGCTTTCGCCGTTTGCCCCGATGTCGGCGCCTCCGCGATCAGCCGCTCGAAGTACCGCCGCGCCTTGTCGAGGTCGCCGGCGCGGCTCCATCCTTCGGCGAGGCCGAAGAGCAGCTCGCCTTTGGCGTGGTCGCCGAGCGCGGCGAAGCGCGGCGCCTGCACCGCGAGCGCGCGCTCGTAGTTGGCGATCGCCGACTCGAGGAGCGGCCGCGCGGCCGCCGGCGGCATGCTGCGCGTCGCCTCGAACAGCACCGCGCCGCGCGGGATGAGCACGCCCGGATTGTCCGGCGCGATCGCGGCCGCCGCGGTCATCTCCTGCACGCCGCGCTCGAAGAGCGGCTGGCCGGCGGCCGCGTCGCCTTTGCGAAACGCCTGACCAGCGCGGACGATGGCGGCCGCGCCGTGCCAGACCATCGCTTCGGGATGCTGCGGGTTCTGCGCGAGCGCGCGCTCGCAGACGTCGACCACCTTCTGCAGCCGCGCCTCGTCGCCCGCCATGCCCGCGAAGAAATCCGCGCGCACCAGGTAGTCGAAGCGCTGCGGCGTCGGCGCGTCCTGCGCCGACACGAGCGCCACCACCGCCGCCGCCAACCACGTGAGGATCGTCGTGATGAACGTCATCGTTCCCTCCATGCGTCCACACTAGCGATCGGTGCCGACCGAACGGGTGCCGCGCCGACGAAAGGTCGAAAAACGTGGCTGGACGGGCTAACATCGACCTTCTATGAACCGGATCGTTTTCCTGCTCGGCGCCGCGTGCGCCGTTGCCGCGGGCTCGGCGCGCGTGCCGGCGCAGAACCGCATGGCGTACTCGGTGGTCTCGGCCGACAACGGCCACGTGGCGCTCGGCCTCGCGATTCGAAAGCTGACCGTCTCGGGCACGCTCATGCAGGCGCCGGCGCATCCTGACGACGAGACGAACTCGCTCTTCGCATTGTTCACGCACGGCATGGGGCTGCGATCGGTGGACGTGCAGAACAACCGCGGCGAGGGCGGACAGAACGAGATCGGCCCCGAGCTGTTCCGCGACATCGGCGTCCTGCGGACCGCCGAGCTCCTGGCGGCGCACCGCATCGACGGCGCCGAGCAGTACTTCACGCGCGCGATCGACTACGGCTACTCGTTCGATCCCGAGGAAGTGATCAACAAGTGGGGGCGCGACGCGATCATCGGCGACTACGTGCGGCTGATTCGCGCGCTGCGGCCCGACGTCCTCGTCACGATGAACATCCAGGGACGCGGCGGCGATCGCGCGCACGAGGCGACGACGATTCTCGCGCGCGAGGCCTATCGCGCGGCGGGCGATCCGAACCGCTATCCGGAGCAGATCGCCGAAGGGCTGCGCGCATGGCAGCCGAAGAAGCTCTACTTCGCCGCCGGGTTCGGCGGCCGCGCAGGTCGAGCAGGTCAGGTGGGTCAGGCAGGTCGGGCAGGTCAGGCAGGTCAGGCGGGTCAGGCGGGTCGGGTGACGCGCGTGTCGACGGCGATCTACGACGAGCTCCTGGGCCGCACCTACGCGGAAATCGGCGCCGACGCGCGCAGCAATCACAAGTGCCAGGGCGCTTCCGGGCTGCCGCCGCTCCCGGGATTCGGCGGCGGCCGCGGCGGACCGGGCGCCGGCGGCCAGCTGCAATATCAGCTCGTCGACTCGACGATCCCCGGTCAGATGCAGAAGGACGAGAGCGGGCTGTTCGACGACGTCGACGTCTCGCTCGCGGGCATCGCGCAGTTCGCCGGCGCGAACCCGCCCGATGCGCTGACGAGCGGCCTCGCGGCGATCGTCGATCGCGCCGCGACCGCCAGGCGCGCGTTCGACGCGGGCGACGACGCCGCGACGGCGGCGCCGATCGAGGCCGGGCTCGCCGCGATCCGCGCGCTGCGCGGGCAGCTCGCGTCGATGCGGTTGAGCGCTGCCGCGCGCTACGAGATCGATTTTCGTCTCGGCAACAAGGAACGCGACTATCAGGACGCCGTCCTGGCCGCGCACGGCCTCGCGTTCGACGCCGTCGCCGACGACGGCCTCGTGATCGCCGGGCAGCCGGTGCGGCTGTCGCTCGTCGCGGTGAATCGCGGCGCCGTGAACGTCGACGTCGCGAGCGTCGCCATTGCCGGCCTCGAGACATCGTCCGCCTGCGCGCCCGCGCAGGTGAAGAAGGACGGTGTGTTCACGTGCAGCGCCGACGCGCGTGTGCCGCAGAGCGCGAAGCCGACGACGCCGTATTTCTCCGACGAGTACTGGAGCCGTCCGTCGACGCCGGCGATCAACCAGTTCGAGCCGGGCGTGCCGTTCGGCGTCCCGTTCGCGCCGACGCCGTTCCGCGTCACGTTTCATGTGAAGGCGGGCACGGTCGACGTCGCGAAAGAGATTCCCGTGCAGTACCGCTACGTGAAGGACATCTACAACGGCGACAAGCGCATGGAACTGAACGTCGTGCCGGCGTTCTCCGTGCGGACGACGCCGTCGCTCGCCGTCGTTCCGGCGTCGGCCGCTCCGCGCGAGCGCGAGATCCACGTGGCGGTCACCAACGGGACGAAAGGCCCCGCGGACGCGACCGTGGCGCTCGAGCTCCCGCCCGGCTGGAAGGCGACGCCCTCGTCTTCGTCGATCGCGTTCACGCGCGAGGACGAGTCGCTCTCGGCGCGCTTCGTCGTCGCGCCGCCGGCGGCGGCGAAGAGCGGCGAGTACGCGGTGCGCGCGATCGTCACGTCGACCGCGACCGGCGCGGAGCGGTTCACGGCCGGCTATCAGGAGATCGAGTACCCGCACATCCAGCGGCGGCAGGTGATCAAGCCGGCGCTGACGGACGTGAAGCTCGTCGACGTGAAGATCGCGCCGGCGATCACGGTCGGCTACGTGAACGGCGTCGGCGATCAGGTGCCGCCGGCGATCGAGCAGCTCGGCGCGAAGTTGTCGTTCGTCGATCAGGACGAGCTCGCGTGGGGCGATCTGTCGAAGTACGACGTCATCGTCACCGGCGTGCGCGCTTACGAGCGGCGCGGCGATCTGCGCGCCTACAACCGGCGGCTGCTCGACTACGCCGAGCGCGGCGGCACCGTCGTCGTGCAGTACAACAAGTTCGAGTTCAACCAGTCGCAGTACGGGCCGTATCCGGCGGTCGTGAGCGGCAGCCGCGTGTCGGACGAGGACGTGCCGGTGAAGCTGCTCGTGCCGAATCATCCCGTGTTCAACTACCCGAACAAGATCGGCGCCGAGGCGTGGGCGAACTGGGTCCAGGAGCGGGGGCTGTACTTTCTCGGCGAGAAGGATCCGAAGTACGTCGACCTCGTGTCGATGACCGATTCCTTCCAGGACAATCCCGGCGAGAAGCTCGGCTCGCTCGTCGAAGCGCGCGTCGGGAGAGGCCGATGGCTGTACGTCGGCCTCGGGCTGTGGCGTCAGCTTCCGGCGGGCACGACGGGCGCGTACGAGCTGCTCGCGAATCTTCTGAGCCTGCCGAAGGCGCCCGCAGGCACCGCCGCGCCGTAGGAATTTGGAGTTTCGAATTTTGAATTTGGAATGCACCGCATGACGATTGATCGACGCCAATTCCTGAAGGACGCCGCCGGGGCGGCGGGGCTCGTGTTCGTCGGATGCTCGATCGCCGACGCGATCGAGGCGCCGGCGCAGCGCGGCGGCGCTGCGGCGCGGCGAACGGTCGTCGTCAAGGGACGACGGATCACGACCGTGGACGTGCACGCGCACTGCGCGGTGCCGGCCGCGAACGATCTGCTGCGGCGGCGGCCGCCGGCGCCGACGGCGGATCAGGGATCGCTGCTCGCGCTCGAGGGGCAGGCGCTCGGCGCCCGGCTCGCGGCGATGGACGCGCAGGGGATCGACGTCGCCGTGCTCAGCATCAACCCGAACTGGTACGACGCGGAGCGCGACGTCGCCGCGAAAGTCATCTCCGTGCAGAACGAGGCGATGGCGGCGTTCTGCGCCGCGCACGGCGATCGCTTCGCCGCGTTCGCGTCGGTCGCGCTGCAGTTTCCCGACCTCGCCGCCGAGCAGCTCGACGACGCCATGCGGAAGATGGGCTTCCGCGGCGCGGCCATCGGCGGCAGCGTCGCCGGCGCGGAGCTCGCGAACCCGAAGTTCCATCCGTTCTGGGCCAAGGCCGAAGAGCTCGGCGCCGTCGTGTTCATCCATCCGCAGGGCACCGGATCGGCGCCGCTCGCCGATCGGCTGCGCGGCAACGGCCTGCTGAGCAACGTCATCGGCAACCCGCTCGAGACGACGATCGCGCTCTCGCACCTGATTTTCGAAGGCACGCTCGATCGGTTCCCCGGCTTGAAGATCTGCGCGGCGCACGGCGGCGGCTACCTGCCGTCCTACGTGAGCCGATCGGACCACGGGTGCAAGACGTTCCCGACGCAGTGCACGGCGGGCGTCCCGAAGCTGAAGCCGACGGAGTACGTGAAGCGGATGTATTTCGACTCGCTGGTGTTCACGCCGGAAGCGCTGCGGCATCTGGCCGCCGAAGTCGGCGCCGACCACATCGTGATGGGGACCGACTACCCGTACCCGTGGGTCGACACGCCGGTCGACCACGTCCTGGCCACGGCGTCGCTCAGCGACGCCGAGCGCGAGTCGATTCTGGGCGGGACGGCGCGGCGCCTGCTCGGGCTCAAGAGTTAGGGCCCGCCCGGTATATAATCGTCCTGCCAGCCAGCCTCGCCTTCGCCGCCCCGGGGGATCCATGCGTCTGTCGCATTTCACCATCACGTCCGCGGCCGTCGGTATTTTTGCGCTCGCGGCTGCCGTACCGGCTCACGCCCAACATCGCGGCGGCGGCGGACACGGGGGCGGCGCGGTCGCCGGCCGCGCGGTGGCGCCTCGTTCGTTCGCGCCGCGTGCGAGCGTTGCGCCGCGCATCGGAGCGTCGCGCATCGTCGGCCGTCCGGGGTTGGCGGCGGCGCGCTTCGGCGCGCCTCGCGGCGTCGCGCCGCGCGTGTTCGCCGGAGCGAGGCCGTCGGCGTTTTCCGCCCGCGGCGTCGTCGGCGCGCGCGGGTTCGCCCCGCGAGGGTTTGGACCGCGTGGGTTCGCGCCGCGCGTGATCGGCCCGCGCGTCATCGTGTCGCCGTACCGCTTCGCGCGTCCGTTCTACTCGTTCCGGCCGCGCTTCAGCATCGGCTTCGGGCTGTGGGTCGGCTTCCCGGTCGCGTATCCGTACTACTACGGCGGCTACCCGTACCCGTATTCGTACCCGTATCCGTACGCGTCGTATCCGTATCCGTACTCGTATCCGCCGTACGCGTACGGCGCGCCGTCGTACGGCTATCCGGCGTCGCCGTACGGCTACCCGACCTCCGCGTACGGTTATCCCGGGTCCACGAACGGCTATCCCGCCGGGACGTATCCGCCGCAGGCCCCATCGTCGTATCCGCAGCAGGGAACGGTCGGCGTGCAGCCCGGCGGCGATTCCGGCGGCGTCAGCTTCGAGATCACGCCGGGCACCGCGCGCGTGATCGTGGACGGCACCGAGGTCGGCACGGTCGCCGAATTCTCGCCGACGACGATGCCGCTGACGCTCGTGCCGGGCCGCCATCACGTCGAGCTGCACGCAGCCGGCTACCAGACAATGAGCTTCGACGTCGAGATCGTCCCCGGCCAGGTGATTCCGTACCGCGGCGACATGGCGCGGTGACGATCGGATAATTCCAAGGCAGGAAGGCAGAAGGGCAGGAAGGCAGGAATTCAGGGAGGGAAGGCAGGAAGGCTGAAGGACGAAGGCTGAAGGACGAAGGCTGAAAGGTTGCCTTTCCTTTGACCTTTTAACTTTGCACCTTCCCCCTTTCACCTTTCGGCCTTCCACCTTCCAGCTCTCGTCATTCCATCCTTCCAGCCTTCCTGCCTCGAATTCCTGCCTTCCTGCCTTCCTGCCTCTCTGCCTTCGCTATCATCAGGAAATATGTCGGTTCGCGATGTGATCATTGTTGGAGCCGGCCCTTCCGGGCTGTCGGCCGCCATCGCCTGCAAGCAGCGCGGCCTCGACTACCAGGTGCTCGAGCAGGGCGTCCTGGTCAATTCGATCTACCGCTTCCCGCCGCAGATGGTCTTCTTCACCACGCCGGAGCTGCTCGAGATCGGCGGGCTGCCGTTCATGTCGCCGTACGACAAGCCGACGCGCGGCGAGGCGCTCAACTACTACCGCAAGGTGGTCGACGCGTACGATCTGCAGATCTGCTGCGACGAGCAGGTGCTGTCGATCGAGCGCGAGCCGGGGCCGGGCGCGGACGGCCACCTGTTCGCCGTCGAGACGCGATCGTCGAAGGGCATCCGCCGCGCGCGGCTCGCGCGCCACGTGATTCTCGCCGTCGGCTACTACGATCATCCGGTGATGATCGGCGTGCCCGGTGAAGATCTGCCGCACGTGCGGCACTACTACACCGAGCCGCACCCGCACTATCGTCAGCGCGTCGTCGTCGTGGGCGGCGGCAATTCGGCGGCCGAGGCGTCGCTGGAGATGTACCGCGCCGGCGCGCGCGTCACGCTCGTCCATCGCGCGCCGACGCTGAAGCCGTCGATCAAATACTGGGTCCGGCCCGACATCGAGAACCGCATCAAGGAAGGATCGATCGCCGCGCAGTTCAGCGCCGTGATCAAGGAGATCAGGCCGACGTCGGTCGTCGTCGCGCCGTGCCGCGCGGTTCCCTCGATCGAGGCGGACGTGCCGGTGCCGCCCGACGGCTCGGCGGGCTACGTGGCGCCGACGCGCGTCGGCCCTTCGAGCGAGCAGGAGATTCCGGCCGACGCCGTCTATCTGCTCACCGGGTACCGCGCGGATACGGAACTGATGGCGCGGGCGGGCATCGAGCTGACTGCGCGCCACGGCCCGGTTCACGATCGCGAGACGTTCGAGACGAACGTGCCCGGGTTGTTCGTCGCCGGCGGCGCGATTGCCGGCGTCGACACGGGGACGATCTTCATCGAGAACGGCCGTTTTCACGGCGAGAAGATCGTCGAAGTGATCGCGCGCCGCGGCTGATTCAATTTTTTGTCGGCGCGATCCCGACGCCGCGATTCGTGAAAAAACAGCCCTGGCGGCGCGCACCCGCACACTAGAATACGCGCCAGTTCCTCGGTTCCCGCCGGAGGTGTCATGCGTCGCTGCAGGGTTGCGATCGGCGTCGTCGGCCTGGTGTCCGCGCTCATGGCAGCGCCGGCCGCGCAGCCGCCGCGGATCGACGTCACCGTCCACGAAGGGACGTCGATGTCGGTCGCCGTCTCGCCCGACGGCCGGACGCTCGCGATCGATCTGCAGGGCAGCATCTGGACGCTGCCGTCGAGCGGCGGCACGGCGACGCGCATCACCGATCTCTTCAACGACGCGCGGCAGCCCACCTGGTCGCCCGACGGCAGGTGGATCACCTACTTCGGCTATCGCGACGGCGGCTACGACGTGTGGGCGATTGCGCCCGACGGATCGAATCAGCACAAGCTGACGTGGGGGCCGTTCGACGATCGCGAGCCGATCTGGTCGCACGACGGCACGCGCGTCGCGTTCTCGTCGGATCGCGGCAGCCCGCTCGGCAGCGACTACAACATCTGGACGCTCGACGTCAGAAGCGGCGAGCTGAAGCAGATCACGAAAAACGCCGCCGACGACTACATGCCGTCGTGGTCGCCCGACGACAAGGAGATCGCCTTCGCGTCGTCGCGCGAGGAGGGACAGGCCGTGTGGGCGGTGAACGTCGCCGACGGCACGGAACGCACGCTCGACACGCCGTCCACTGCGGGCCGCGTCGACGCGCCGTCGTGGGGACCCGGCGGCGAGATCGTCTATCACGTCGGGCGCGGCGGCGGCCGCGGCGCGGCGGCGAGCGGCCCTGAGTCGTCGCGCTACGAGCTGGGGCATCGCAGCATCACCGGCGACGAGAACGTGTTCGCCTTCCGCGCGTCGTGGGCGTCGCCGGCGACGTTCTATTACGTGTCGGACGGCAAGATCCGTCGGCGCGACGTGAAGGCCAACCGTGCCGACACGATCGAGTTCACCGCGACGATGCAGGTGACGCGCGCCGCGGGCACTTACGTTCGCCGCAAGCGCGATTTCACGTCGACCGCGCCGCGCCAGGCGCTCGGCATCGTGCGCCCGGTGATCTCACCCGACGGCAAACAGATCGCGTTCGCCGCGCTCGGCGACATCTACGTGACGGCCGTCGGCGGCACGCCGGTGAACCTGACGAAGGACGCCGCGCTCGACACCGATCCCGCGTGGTCGCCCGACGGATCGCAGCTCGCGTACTCCTCGGACAAGGACAGCGAGCACCTGCAGCTCTGGCTCCGCGACATGAAGTCGGGGCAGAGCCGGCGGCTCACCGATCTGACGACGCAGCCGCAGGGCGCGGCGTGGTCGCCCGACGGCAAGCGGATCGCGTTCTTCAACGTCGACGGCATGTGGCGCGTCGCGCAGATGTCGGTCGTCGACGTCGCGAGCGGTCAGGTGACGAAGGTGCACGACTCGCTCCCGCAGCCCGGCGCGCCCGCGTGGTCGCCCGACGGCAAGCGGCTCGCGATCGCCGGCATCGCGCCGATGACGCGGCGATTCCGCGAGGGGACCAATCAGATCCTCACGATGTCGTCCTCGTCGCCGAACGACGACAAGTGGTTCGCACCCGAGCCGATGCTGTCGATCGATTCGCGCGGCGGCTGCGGCCCCGCGTGGTCGCCCGACGGCACGAAGATGGCCGCGATCTACGAAGGCGTGCTGTCGGTCTGGCCGGTGGCCGCGTCGGGCGAGCCGCTCGGCCCGCCGCGGCGCGTCACCTCCGAGAGCGCGCACGCGCCGAGCTGGGAAGGCGATTCGCGGCACATCCTCTATCAGTCGCTCGACAAGCTGCGCATCGTCGACGTCGAGACGGGCGAGACGCGCACGGTGCCGCTCGATCTCAGGTACACGCCTGCGGTCCCGGCGGGGCGCATCGTCGTGCACGCCGGCGCGCTCGTGGACATGAAGAGCCCGCAGGCGCGCGCGAACGTCGACGTGGTGATCGACGGCAACAAGATCGTGAGCGTCGTGCCGCACGCGGACGCGAACCATGCGGGCGGCCATCTGGTCGACGCGTCGAACCTGACGGTGATGCCGGGCCTCATCGAGTTCCACTCGCACCTGCAGCCCGACTTCGGCGAAGCGGCGGGCCGCGCGTGGCTCGCCTTCGGCGTCACCACCGTCCGCAGCCCGGGCAACACGCCGTACGAGCCGGTGGAGGAGCGCGAGGCGGCCGAAGCGGGCGTGCGCCCGGGACCGCGCGTCTACGGCACCGGCAATCTGATGGAGTGGCAGCGCGTCTACTACAAGATGGGCATCGCGATCTCGAGCGTCGCGCATTTCGAGATGGAGCTGCAGCGCGCGAAGGTGCTGCAGTACGACCTGCTCAAGAGCTACGTGCGGCTGCCCGACCTGCAGCAGAAGCGGATGGTGGAGTTCGCGCACAGCATCGGGATTCCCGTCGCGACCCACGAGATCTATCCGGCCGCGTACGTCGGCGTCGACAACACCGAGCACACCTCCGCGACCAGCCGCCGCGGCTACTCGCCGAAGATGGCGACGATGCAGCGGGCGTACGACGACGTGGTGCAGCTGTTCGGCAAGAGCCAGCGCGTGCTGACGCCGACGCTCTTCGGCGCAGGCCGCCGCCTGTTCGCGTCCGAGCCGGGACTGAAGAACGACCCGCGCTTCAAGCTGTACCCCGCGTGGATGCAGGCGCAGGTCGCGACGATGGACAGCGGCGCGGACGTGGCGGCGGGAAACGGGAAGATGGTCGTGGACGTGATGCGCGCCGGCGGGCTCATCGTCGCCGGCACCGACACGCCGAACGCGATCAACCTGCACGCGGAGATCGCCGGCTACGTCGCCGCCGGGATGACGCCGTTCGAGGCGCTGAAGACGGCGACGGTGAATCCGGCGAAGGCGCTCGTGCTCGACGCCGGCACGATCGAGCCCGGCAAGCTCGCCGATCTGATCGTCGTCGAGGGCGATCCGCTGGCCGACGTCGCCGTCGCGCACAGGGTCCGTCGCGTGATCGCGAACGGACGCGTGTACGAAATGAATCAGCTGCTGAACCATCATCCGGCTACGGCAACGCAGTGATCGAACGGATGCAATTGGGAATTTGGAATTAAGAATTACGAATTCGTTCACACGGCGTGACAGCGTGACAGCGAATTCTTAATTCCTAATTCTCAATTCTTAATTTCGCCAAGGCACTTAAAGGAGGCACCCGTGAGAAGGCTTCGCGTCGCGGTCGTCGTCGCTCTTGGAGTTCTCGTCGCCTCGGCCGCCTTCGCACAGCAGGGATCGATCAACGGCACGGCCGTCGATGCGACCAGGGCGGTGCTGCCGGGCGTCAACATCACCGCCACCGATCAGGAGGCGGGGCGCCAGATCACGGCGGTCACCAACGAGAAGGGCGAGTACCTCCTCGCGAACGTGCCGCCCGGCCGGTACACGATTCAGGCCGAGCTGTCGGGCTTCACCACGGTGGTGCTGCGGGACGTCGAGATCCTCGTCGGCCAGAACGCCACGATTCCGATCACGATGAAGCTCGCATCGGTGAGCGAGACGCTGACCGTCATCGGCGAGACGCCGCTCGTCGACACCGCCTCGTCGCAGGTGGCGGGCAACGTCGATCGGCGGCAGATGGAAGCGCTGCCGCTGCAGGGGCGCAACTGGATGGAGCTGTCGAAGCTCGTGAAGGGCGTGACGGCGAACGACATCGGCAACAGCATCGGCACCGGCGCGATGGACGATCTGTGGCAGCTCAATCTCGACGGCCAGCAGATCACGCAGAAGGTGGCCGGCTCGGGCTTCGGGCAGCCGCGCTTCAGCCGCGAGTCGATCGCGGAGTTCCAGATCGTCACCACCATGTTCGACATCACGCAGGGACGATCGGCGGGGATGGAGATCCAGGCGATCTCGAAGTCGGGCACCAACACGACGAGCGGCAGCGCGTACGGCTACTTCCGGAGCGACTCGCTGAACGCCGCGGACCTCGTCGCGAAAGACAAGGACGGCAACCCGATCGTGCTGCCGTATCAGAACCAGCAGATCGGCGGCACGCTCGGCGGGCCGATCGTGAAGGACAAGATCCACTACTTCGCGTCGTACGAGTACGAGCGGGAGCCGGGCACGACGTTCGCGAACCCGTCGCTGCTGCCGACCGAGACCTTCAGCATCCCGTACAAGAACGGGCAGAAGAGCTTCCTCGCGCGCGTCGACGATCAGCTGTCGCCGCGCAACCGGCTGTCGCTGCGCGCGTCGCGCTGGAACTGGGCGAACCCGTACCTGCTGCCGACGGGCGATCATCCGTCGCACGCCTCCGATCAGACCAAGAACGCGACGAACGTGCTCGGCACCTGGTCGGCGGTGATGGGCGGCGGCAACCGCATCCTCGAGGTGAAGGGCGGCTACAACGGCTTCCACTGGACCAACGCGCCGCAGGACTCGCTCCTCGGGACGCGCGAGTACCGCGTGCCGGGCCTCACCTTCGGCGCGCCGTACAACTACCCGCAGACGCTGAACCAGAACAACTGGACCGGCCGCGCCGACTACAGCATCCACCGCGAGAAGCACGATCTGAAGATCGGCGCCGAGTACATCCACGTGCACAACGGCGGCCCGTGGTTCATCCAGCGGCAGGGGTTCTTCACGTTCACGAGCGCGCCCGCGAACATGGCGACCGTGCTGCCGCCCGACGCGGCGCTCGATCCGACGAGGTTCAACCTTGCGCCGCTCAACCCGCTCGCGCGCGACTTCCAGGTGAACTTCGCGCAGAACGAGGGCGATTGGACGATCGACGTGCCGCGGCCCACCTACGCCGTGTGGGTCGGCGACAACTGGCGCGTCAGCCCGCAGCTGACGGTGAACCTCGGGGTCCGCTGGGACGCCGATCCGAACATGGCGTCGCCGCCGAACATCCACACCAACAACATCATCATCAACGACGGCCTGCCGCAGAGCTACTCGCACCAGCTCGCCGGCACCAACGACTACGGCTACAAGACCGACATCCGCGACTGGAAGGACGTCGCGCCGCGCGCGGGCTTCACCTATAACGTCGGCGGCGGCAACGATCTCGTGATCCGCGGCGGCTCGGGGCTGTACTTCGCGTCGCCGGTGTCGAACGTCACCTTCAGCCCGCAGTTCTACAGCCACCTGGTCGCGGCGACGTTCGTCAACAACGGCCGCGCCGATTTCATCACCAACCCGACGAGCGGCGTGACGGCCGACCAGATCTTCGCGGGCCAGGTGGCGACGCCGGCGCAGACGGTGCGTACGATCGCGCCCGATTTCAAGAACCCGTACACCTGGCAGAGCAGCCTCGGCTTCCAGAAGCAGCTCAACGCCGTCACCGGCTTCGACGTCGATGTGACGCACTGGACGGAGTACCGCGACGTGCGCACGATCGACGCGAACCTGGTCTACAACCCGGCGACCGGCTACAACCTCGCGAACGGCGCCGCGCCGCTGCGGCCCAACCCGGCGTACGCCGGCGTCTTCCAGTTCGTCTCCGACGGCAAGCGCGATCAGACCGCGATCGCGTCGAGCGTGACGCGGCGGCTGAAGAACCACGTGCAGGCGGGGCTCACCTACACGCTGATGCTCGAGATGAAGGACAACGGCACGGTCGGCTACGGCACCGCGCCGGCCAACAACCCGTTCGATTATCTCGACGGCGAGTGGGCGACCTCGGTCGACTTCCAGCGGAGCACGCTGCGCACCTGGGCGCTCGTGCAGCTGCCGCTCGGCTTCAGCACGAGCGTCACGTACTTCTACGGATCGGGCAACCGCTTCAACAACAGCATCGCGACGGCGCCGTACGGCAAGACCGGCACCAACCGGCTGAACCTCACGGCGGCCGGCGGCGCGACGAATGCGATCGTGATTCCGGCGTCGGTCGTCGGCCGCTGGGACGGCCCGGCGGTGATCAACTCGGGCGACGTGATTCCGCGCAACGCGCTCACGGGCCTGCCGCTGCACAAAGTGGACGTGCACGTGACGAAGGACATCAAGCTGGCGGGCGCCACGCGCGTGCAGCTCGTCGCCGAGGTGTTCAATCTGTTCAACCACGCGAACTACGGCAGCTACAACACGTCGCTCAGCGCCACGAGCGCGGCGACGACGGCGCTGTTCGGCACGCCGAATCAGAACACCGGCACGGCGTACGTGTCGCGCCAGGCGCAGCTCGGTTTCAAGCTCGCGTTCTGACGCTGCGCTCGCATGTCAGGCGCGCGGCCTTCGGCCGCGCGTCGGTCGGGCGGGTCAGGCAGGTCTGGCGGGTCTGGCGGGTCGAAAACTGGTACTCCGACCGGCCCGACCCGCCTGGCCTCCCCGACCCGCCGCGCCGCTTGAGCTCCTCGACGGAGTCCACATGAACCGCCCTGCCGCGATCGCCGTAGGATTCGCTCTCAGCGTAGTGATCGCGTCAGGCCCGGCCCAGCGCGGCGCGGCCCAGCGCGGCGCGCCGCCGCCCAACATCGTCATCATCCTCGCCGACGACCTCGGCTACGGCGATCTCGGATCGTTCGGCAGCCCGAACATCCGTACGCCGCGCCTCGACGCGATGGCGGCCGAAGGGCAGAAGTGGACGAACTTCTACGTCCAGCCGGTCTGCTCGCCCAGCCGCGCGGCGCTGCTCACCGGACGACTCCCGATTCGCAGCGGCATGTACGGCGCCGCCGCCGGCGCCTCGCCGAAAGTGATCCGCGACAACGCCGCCGACGGCCTGCCGCCGGAGGAGATCACGATCGCCGAGACGCTGAAGACGCGCGGCTACGCCACGCAGATCGTCGGCAAATGGCACCTCGGATCGCTCCGGCAGTTCCTGCCGATGAACCAGGGCTTCGATCACTGGTTCGGGCTGCCGTACTCGCACGACATGCGGATGACGGCGCCGCGCGAGGCCGACTGGCGCAGCGCCGCCTACTACGCGCCCAAGCCCGAGTACTGGGACGTGCCGCTGATGCGCGACGGCGACGTCGTCGAGCGGCCCGTCGATCACCGCACGCTCACGAGGCGCTACACGGACGAAGCGGTGCGGTTCATCGAGCAGCACCGGAGCGGGCCGTTCTTCCTGTACCTTGCGCACAATCTGCCGCACATTCCGCTCGCGCGCGCGCCCGAGTTCGAGCACCGCAGCGCCGCCGGCATCTACGGCGACGTCGTCGAGGAGATCGACGCGAGCGCGGGCCGGGTGCTCGACGCGCTGAAGGCCGCCGGCATCGAGCGCCATACGATCGTCGTGTTCACGAGCGACAACGGCCCGTGGCTGCCGTTCGGGCCGCATGCGGGATCGGCCGGGCCGCTGCGCGAGGGCAAGGGAACGACGTGGGAAGGGGGCGTGCGGACGCCGGCGATCTTCTGGTGGCCCGGCACGATCCGGCCGGCCGTCGTCACGGGCATCGGGTCGGCGATGGATCTCTTCACGACGAGCACGAAGCTCGCCGGCGCCGACGTGCCGGCCGATCGCGCGATCGACGGCGTCGATCTGCGCGCGACGCTGACCTCGGGCGCGCCGAGCCCGCGGCGCGTGCTCTTCTACTACTGGGACAACGAGCTGCGGGCGGTGCGCAAGGACGCCTACAAGGCGCACTTCATCACCAGCGGGTCGTACGGCGAGGGCGAGGCGCGCCGCGAGCGCAACCCGCCGCTGCTCTTCGACCTCGCCGAGGATCCCGGCGAGCGCCGCGACGTCGCCGCCGCGCATCCCGACGTTGTTGCCGACTTGATCCGCGAAGCGGACGCGCATCGGAAGAGCGTCGTGGCAGGGCCGCCGCGTTTCGATCGACTGCAGTAAGGCCGGGCAGGTCGGGCGGGCCGGGCAGGTCAGGCAGGTCACGAAGGACGTTCGGCCTTTGTGACCCGCCAGGCCCGCCCGGCCTGCCAGACCCGCGAGACCCGCGTCACCCGCCCGGCCTGCCAGGCCCGCCAGACCCACGCGCGGCCGCCAGGCCGCGCGCCCTCAATGCGTGACGGTCGAGACGCCGGGGGTCCGCGCGATCATGATCTTCATCTCGAGCAGCTCGACGAGCGACGCGGCGCGGCTCCGCAGACACGGCTGCTCGAGCAGCGCCTGCTTCTCGAGCGGCTCGAGATCGAGGTACTGCGCGAGCGCGTTCACGAGATCCTCGTCCGACATCGCCGACGGGATCTTCGCGTCGCCGCCGATGATCGCCGGCGCGAGCATCGTCTCGAGCTTGGTGCGGTGCGAGCGGACGACGTCGCGGTCGTCGCGCGAGAGCGCGCCTTCGTGGAGCGGCTCGACCACCGCGCGGCGGTAGCTGCGCGCGTGGTCCTCCTCGAGGATGCGGAAGCGCTCGAGCCCGCGCAGGACGATGTTGTAGCGGCCGTCGGGCAGGCGCTCGACGTGCGTCATCACGCCGCTGCAGCCGATCGGGTAGATCGGCGGCCGCCCCTCGTAGTCGCGCTCCCATCCCGGCCGCAGCAGCACCATGCCGATCATCCGATCGCTCGCGGCCGCGTCGGCCGTCATCTCGCGGTACCGCGGCTCGAAGATGTGCAGCGGCAGGAAGACGTTCGGGAAGAGAACGACGTTCGGCAGCGGGAAGAGCGGCAGCAGATCCGCCATGTCAGTGAATCGTCTTGGTCTTCTTGTCCATGTAGTCCATGAGGACGTACTGGCCGAGCGTGTAGGGCGTCGTGAAGTACGCCTTGCCCTTGCAGATGTCGGCGACGCGGCGGACGAAGCTCACCAGGTCGTAGTCGCGCGCGAGCATGAACGTGTTGATCATGATGCCGCTCTTGCGGCACGCCGCGACCTCGGCGCACGTCTCGGCGACGATGAACGGGTCGAGGCCGAACGCGTTCTTGTAGATGCGTCCGTCGGGCTGGGTGAGCGCCGACGGCTTGCCGTCGGTGATCATGATGATCTGCCGCATGTCCTTGCTCTGGCGATCGAGGATCCGGCGCGACAACCGCAGCCCCTCGCGCGTGTTCGTGTAGTACGGGCCCACGCGCACGCGTCCCAGCTCGGCGAGCGGAATCTCCTCGGCCGAATCGTGGAACAGCACGACCTTGAGCGCGTCGCCCGGGTACTGCGTCTTGATCAGCTGCGCGAGCGCGAGCGCGACGCGCTTGGCCGGCGTGAAGCGATCCTCGCCGTAGAGGATCATGCTGTGGCTGCAGTCGAGCATGAGCACGGTGGCGCAGGAGCTCTGATACTCGCCCTGCACGACCATCAGATCCTCGTGCGTGACGTTGAGGCGTGGCCGCGCCGGGCGCTGGTCGCGCAGGCCTTCAGGCCTGCCGTTGGCCGGCGCGCAGCCCTGAAGGGCTGCGCGCCCGAGGTTCTTCTCCCGCGCTTCCCGCGCTTCGCGCTGCACGGCGTTCAAGAGCGTGCTCGCCGGATCGAGGTTGAGCGTGTCGCCGAACTCGTACGCCTTGGGCGCGCCGGTCGTCTCCACCCCCGTCGCCTGCTCGCGCGTGTCGTGGCGGCCGTAGCTGCTCTTGCCGAGCGATCCGAGCAGATCGCGCAGGGCGCGGTAGCCGAGGAAGTCGAGCGTCTTGTCGGTCACCTCGAAGGTGACGGGCGGCTGATCGGGCCCGCGTCCGCCGGCGCGCCCCTGGCGCCGCTCGCGCTCCGCGTTCAAGTCCGGCGGCGTCGTGATGTAGCCCTGCTCCGCCATCCGCTCGATGATCTGCTGGATCAGCTCCTCGAGCTTCGACCGCGCGTCGGCCTGATCGCCGTCCGCGGGATCGCCGAGCAGCCGCTCGATGGTCTCCTCGGGCAGCACGCCGCCGTTGAACAGCGCGTCGAGGATCGCGTCGTGCAGCGCCTGCATCGTCCGCTCTTCCTCGTCCATGCCGTGCGGGTTCCCGAAGCCGCTCGAGAGCAGCAGGTCCGAGAGCTTCGACACGAGATCTTCGAGGTCGAGTTCGTCGAGCTCGTCGCCGGTGAACTTGGTGTAGCGGTATTTCACGATCAGTTGTAATACTTTTTCTTCGAATTCGGAATCCTGATGTCGTCGTCCATCGCCACTTCGTCGCGGCGGTTCGCGCGGCGGGGCGCGGCTTCAGCGCTCGAGTAGCCTCGCTCGTCGCTCCGGCTGATCTTCTTCTGCGCGTAGAGCCCTTCGAGCACGAAATCGATCGCCGACGCGACGAGCGGCGCCGGCGCGCCCGGCGGCAGGTTCGCGCGTTCGGCGAGCTCGCGCAGCCCCTGCACGGTCCGCGCCTGCTCGATCACCTCGTCGGCCGACGAGGTGTCGCCGAGCGGCAGCGACCCGCCGAGGTCGAACCACTCGATTACCTTCCGCGTGTCGGCGCCGTCGAACATGCCGGTGAACACCGCGCCGACCGCCGACCGGATCAGGTCGCGCGCGATCTGCTCGGCGCCGCGCAGCTCGCCCTCGTATTCGAGCTCGAACTTGCCGGTGATCGACGGCAGCGCCGCGTAGACGTCGGTCACGCGCGGCACGACGAGCGTTTCGCCGTGGGCGAGCGCGCGGCGCTCGGCATTCGACACGACGAGCTCGAGCGTCGTGATCGGCAGGCGCTGGCTGACGCCGGAGCGCTTGTCGATCTTCCGGTCGCCGCGCGCCTGGAACGCCACTTCCTCCACGACCTCGCGCACGTAGGCGGGGATCTCGATCTTCACGGCGCCCGTGCGCTCGGTCCACGCCTCCTGCTTGGTGATCGCCATCGCGTTGTGGCGCGTGGCCGGGTAGTGCGTGCGGATCTCGGAGCCGATGCGATCCTTGAGCGGAGTGATGATCTTGCCGCGCGCGGTGTAGTCCTCGGGGTTCGCCGTGAAGACGAGCATCACGTCGAGCCGCAGGCGGATCGGGTACCCCTTAATCTGGACGTCGCCTTCCTGCAGGATGTTGAACAGGCCGACCTGGATCTTGCCCGCGAGGTCGGGCAGCTCGTTGACGGCGAAGATGCCGCGGTTGGCGCGCGGCAGC
>Ga0075435_100000068_pt1 | contig 53336 bp, 51 predicted proteins | sample RhiMethybrSRZTD4_FD_75302 | JGI IMG/M metagenome (GOLD analysis project Ga0075435, IMG submission 75302) | Populus rhizosphere microbial communities from Tennessee, USA - Rhizosphere MetaG P. TD hybrid SRZTD4 | ecosystem: Host-associated > Plants > Roots > Rhizosphere > Soil | place: USA...
CACGAACTCCGCGCTCTGCGTCGCCTTGACCTTGCGCCAGGCGCCCGAGCGCTTGCCCGACTCGTAGCGGCTGTCCTTGCGCTTGCCGATGACCCCTTCGAGTCCGCTCGCCATCGCCGCTCGATGCAGCGCCACGCCGTCGTCCGCGGCGTGCACGAGCTGCACCAGCGGCGAGGGAAGCAGGCACTGTGCGAGGTAGCGGCGCCGCTCGGCGTAGGCGAGCTTGCGCAGGTCGATGCCTTCGAAGTTGACCAGGTCGAAGCAGTAGAAAACGCTCGCCTGAGAGCGGTTCTGCATCGCATTGAAGGAAGGCTTGCCGGCCGCGTCGAAAGCGACGATCTCGCCGTCGAGCACCATGGCGTTCACGGCCTGCATTCCGAGCTCGGCGACGAGGCGCGGAAAATCCTCGGCGAGGTCGAGGCCGCGCCGCGAGCGAAGCTGCACGCCCTTCGGGTCGATGAACGCGAGCGCGCGATAGCCGTCGAGCTTCGGCTCCCACATCCAGTCGCGGTGGTTGAAAGGCGCCTCGCCGAGCTCCGCCTGCATCGGCGCGAGGCTCGCCGGAACCGGGCGCGGCTCGCCGGTCGGCACCAGGCGCTCGAGCGGCAGGCGGTGCGCCGGCATAGCGGTCATCTCCTCCACTGTCACCCCGGATAAAGGAGAGCGGTCCTGCGAGGTGAGATCGGCCTTCGCCGCGAAGCGGTCCTTGTGCTTGATGAGGAGCCAGTTCTTCTGCTCCTTGGTGCGCACCAGCGCGTAGGAGCCCTTCGCCTTCTCCCCGCGCAGCAGGATGCTGAGCTTGCCCTTCTCGAGCCCTTCGCGGACCCGGCGCTCGGCCTCGGCACGGTCATGGAACCAGTGGCCCCCCTCGTCCGGCGAATACACGCCGCAGTCCCAGACGATCACCTCGCCCGCCCCGTACTGCCCGGGCGGGATGACGCCCTCGAAGGTCGCGTAGGCGAGCGGATGGTCCTCGGTCTGCACCGCGAGGCGCTTCTCGGCCGGGTCGGGCGACGGACCTTTCGGCACCGCCCAGGACTTGAGCACCCCGTCGCACTCGAGCCGAAAGTCGTAGTGCATCCGCCGGGCCGAGTGCTGCTGGATGACGAAGAGGAGCGGCCCCCGGCGGCCCTCTCCGGGCGCGGGAGCCGGCTCGGGCGTCGCCTGGAAGCTGCGCTTCGCCGAATATTCGGTTAACTTTTCCTTCGCCATGCCATTCTCATGCTGAATTCTAAGAGGCTCTTGGCAGGGGCCAGCGGCTACGCCTTCAAGGAGTGGAAGGGCGTGTTCTATCCCGCCAGCATCAAGGCCGACGCGATGCTCGCCTGGTACGCCGAGCGCCTGCCGACGGTCGAGATCAACAACACGTTCTACCGCATGCCGGGGGCCGCCATGCTCGAGAACTGGGCACGCGCCACGCCCGAAGGCTTTCGCTTCGCCATCAAGGCCTCCCGGCGCATCACGCACTTCGCCCGCCTCAAGGCGGAAACCGCGGCCGATTCCGTGGATTACCTCTACCGCGCGCTCGCCGCCCTGGGTGAGAAGCGCGGCCCGGTCCTGTTCCAGCTTCCGCCGCAGATGAAGAAGGACCTGCCGCGTCTCGAGGCGTTCCTGCGGCTCCTTCCGGACAGCCACCGCGCCGCGTTCGAGTTTCGCAACCCGAGCTGGTTCGACGAGGAGGTCTACGGCGCGCTGCGCGGCGCGGGGGCGGCGCTGTGCCTCTCCGAGCGCGAAGACAACGCGCCGCCGCCGATGGTCGAGACGGCGCCCTGGGGCTACGTGCGGCTGCGGCTCGAGTCGTATTCGGAGCAAGACCTGCAACAATGGGGCCGTAAGCTCGCGCAGTGCGCCTGGAGCGAGACCTTCGTGTACTTCATGCACGAGCCCACTGCGCCGGCCTACGCGCAGACGCTCCTGCGCGTGGCGGCGTAGAATCTTTTCTTCCCAGGAGAAAACCATGGCGGCGACGTCCGAGCTCTCGCAGCAGCTGAAAGTCTATTGGCGGCCCGGGTGCTCGAGCTGCGTGCGGGTCAAGGAGTTCCTGACCGGCCTGGGCGTCGACTACGAGTCGGTGAACGTGTCGGCGCGCCCCGAGGCCATGGAAGAGCTGCGCGAGCTCGGCGTGCGCACGGTTCCGGTCGTGCGCCTGGGCGATCGATATGTCTTCGCGCAGGAGCTCGCCGACGTCTCGCGCTTTCTCGGCCGCGACGTGTCGTTCCGGCGCCTTTCGCCCGCCGAGCTGGTCGAAAAGTGGCTGACCGTGCTGGAGGCGGCGCAGCGCCACGTGATGCAGATCCCGGCCGAGCGCCTCGGCGAGCGCGCCACGCCCGGCCGCGACCGCAGCATCCGCGACCTCGCCTATCACATCTACCAGGTGCCGGATGCCTTCCTGCAGGCCGTCGAGGACGGCGTCGAGGACCTGACCTCGGTCTACAACGCGCCGCCGCCGCCGGCGGTGAAAACGGCCGACGACATCCGCGCCTACGGCCACAGCGTCGCGGCCAGGGTGCAGCGCTGGTGGGCCGCCTTGCCCGACAAGTCCTGCGGCGAGGACATCAAGACCTACTACGGGCTCCAGCCCCTGCACCACCTGCTCGAGCGCTGCACCTGGCACTCGGCGCAGCACGCCCGCCAGATCATCTCGGTGCTCGAGCGCTTCGGCATCCCGGCCGATGGGCCCCTGACGACCCGAGACTATGCGGGCCTGCCGCTGCCCGCAGGCCTCTGGGAATGACATAACTCAAGGAAACCGACCATGCCCAACCCGATCGTGCATTTCGAGATTCCCGCCGACGATGTCGCGCGAGCCCAGACGTTCTACCAGAGCGTGTTCGGCTGGAAGATCAAGCAAATGCCCATGCCGGCAGGCGGTATCGAGTACTACGGAGTGACGACGCGCAACGAAGGCCAGCCGGGCATCAACGGCGGCCTGATGAAGCGCAACATGCCCGGCCAGCCCTTCGCGAATTACGTGGCGGTGAAGTCCATCGACGAGTTCCTCGCCAAGGTCACTGCGAGCGGCGGCAGCGTAATCCTGCCGCGGCAGGAGATCGCGCCGGGCATGGGCTCGATCGCGGTGTTCAAGGACACCGAAGAGAACATGATGGGCCTGTATCAGCCGTCGAAGCAGGAAATGAAGCAAATGAAGAAAGCGCCGGCGAAGAAGAAGGCGAAGAAGGCTGGCAAGGCGAAGAAGCGGACGCGCAGATAAGGGGACACGGACGCGCAGATAAATTCTGCGCGTTCTAACTCTTCCGCTTCAGAGCTACGCCACCGCCTCCGCCACGGGCGCGCAGGCCATCGTCGCCGGCTACTACGGCGCACTTCTGGATCACGGTTGCGTGGCTGAAGCTCGACCTCTACATCCTGCCGCCGAGCACGGGTTAGAACTTATCCCGCGATCCAGTTCGTGGATCGGGCGTGAAGAACTGCTTATGGGATTTGCGCCCGAGCCGCCACCATTGATGACAACACTTTTTGTGCCGTTGCAAACGTACCAGGGCAAACCGGACGAAAGTCCGGGACGCAAAGCCACGGGCCTAAAGCGACCACGCCAAGGCAGCCGGGCTGCACGGGGGGAAACCCACTGCAGTGGGCTGTGCTGGTTCGCGCCGGCGCCCGGCTGAGCAGCCCATGAAAGGGGAGAAAGAATGAGCTGTACCCTCCGACGCAAGCTGAGCCGCCGGCTGCTTGAGCGGGTCCTCGTACCCGCCCTTACTGCCTTCGCCGCCGCGTTTGCCCACGGGCAACCCGCGCCCACGAGCATCGTGTTCGCGATCAACGAGGGCGGCTCGGGGAACGCCGACGCCGCCGACATCCTGTTCCGCTACCAGGAGTTCGGCGAAGTGGTGGAAAAGGCGCTGCGGGTGAAGGTCAGCATCGTCAACGCGCGCGGCCGCGACCGGCTGAAGGAAAACCTGAAGAACCATTCCTACGGCCTGCTGCTCGCGCGGCCGAACGACGTTCCCGCGGAGGCGGTGCGCGACTTCGGCTACCAGCCGGTGGTCTCGGCGAAGGAGCCCTACCAGACGCTCTTCATCGTGGTAAAGACCTCGCCCATCCGCACGATCAGCGACGTGCGCGGCCGGACCATCCTGACGCCCGACCAGTATTCCAATATGTGGCGCGCGGCCAACGCGATGCTGCGCGACAATAAGATCGACATGAGCCGCGAGACGGTGAAATCCATGCGCGACCAGGCGGCGATCGGCTGGTCGCTCGAGAACGGCTTCTTCGACGTCGGCGTGGTCAACTCGGTCTCCGGGGTCGGGCGGAGCTGGGAAAAGAACGGCGGCCGCGTGATCGCGAGAAGCCCCGACCAGATCAACATGCCGATGATCGCCTCGCCCAAGATTTCCGCCGCGCAGATCGAACGGCTGCGCGCCGCGATCATCGCCCTCGACACCACCGAGAGCGGCCAGGCGATTCTGAAGAAGATCGGCATGCCCCCCGGGTTCAAGGAAACGCCGCGCCAGGCCTTCGTCGACTTCCTCGCCTGGCTGGGCGATCTCGACATCAAGCAACCCTGATTTGAAGTGAAATGCCCATCACGCTGAAAGAGCGGCCCGTCATCATGATCGGGGCCGAGCGCTCCGGCACCACTCTGGTCATGGCGATGCTCGGCTGCCACCCGCGCATCGCGGTGCCGGAGGTGGTGTGGTACTACCCGCGCTTCAGGCCGTACCTCTATACCTATGGGGACCTCTCCAGGGAAGCCAACTTCCGCACCCTGGCGGAAGAAATGGTGTTCGGCCTGAAGACACCCTTCTGGGGAATGAAGGTCAATCCACGGACCATCCTCGACGAGATCCTCGCCGAGCTGAAGGAGCGGAGCTTCGCCGGCATCTACTGCGCCATGCACGAGCGATACGCGCGCGCGGCCGGAAACAAGGCGCGCTGGGGCGAGAAGACGCCGCACAACCTCTTCTTCGTGAAGGAGATCCTCGAGGACTTCCCCAACGCGCAGTTCATCTTCATCACGCGCGACGGCCGCGACGCGAGCGCAGACTACCTCGACTCCGCGTTCGGGCCGACCAACATCTTCTGCGCCGCCGAGAGCTGGGCGCTATGCCAGAACGCGGTGCGCCCCTGGCGCAAGCAGCTCGCGACCGACCAGTGGATGGACCTGTGCTACGAGGACCTGGTAAAGGATCCCGTCGGCGTCCTGAAGGACGTGTGCGCCTTCCTAGGCGAAAAATTCGCCCCCGAGATGCTGGAGTTCCATAAGACCGAGCTCGCGAAAAACCGCGGCGCCACCAAGGACCACAAGCCGCTCGGCCACGAGGCGAGCGACCGCTACATCGGCATCTACAAGCGTCAGCTGAGCCTGCGCGACCAGGAGATCTTCGCGGCGGTGGCCGGCAAGGAGCTCGAGGAGGCGGGCTACAAGCTCGACGTGCGGCCGGCCACCCTCACCGAGGAGCAGGCCGCGCTTTGGCGCGAGCTCGACGGCCGTACGCGGGCGGCCACCATGGACGCACCGGAAGGCCATGTCGTGTACGAGAGCTACAACGACTGGCTGGTCGACCAGCGCGAGGAAAGGAAGCGCCGGGGCCTCTGGACCGACGCCGACATGCCGAAGAACCAGTTCCCCATCGGGCACCCCCACGAGGAAATGATCATGGGACAGCGCGCGTGGCGATACTGGAAGGAGTACCTTTGCGTGAAGCGGCGCTACGCCGGCAGGTCCGCGCTCTAGATTTTACGTTCTCGATTAGTCGCTGCAAGAAACTGTAAACCCCTCTAGCAGGGAAAGCCGTGCCGAGCCCCTGCTGCGCACAAATTCCGATAAGAAGACACAAGAAGACACTCACCAAGGCTTACCCCCGGGAACGCGTCCAGCCTGTACTCTGGCGCCGTGATGTCGATGGCTGATCGACCGGATCAGCCGGCAAACGAACCTCGGGAGGAATCATGAGCAAGTCCGGAAAAAGCTTCGCAGTCCTCGGCGCCGTCCTCGTGCTGGGCTTCAGCACCGCCGCCGGCTCGGATACCGGCAAGGACAAGCTGGAGAAATCGGCCACCCCGACGGCATCGCGCGACTACCGCGAGGCCAGCGCCACCGCGCTGCGCGTCGCCTCGGCCCGCAGCCAGGTCGGCGAGACCGCCGACGCCTGCGCGGCGCTGTCCGAGTCCCTCGAGTCCTATCGCAAGGCGCTTGCCAAGGAAACCGGCGACAACGAGCCTGCCGCGTCGAGCATCAATGACGACAGCGACGGCATGGCCGACGTGCGCGCCCGGTTCGGCTGCAAGCGCTAGTCACCCGAATCTCCTGTTGCGGGTCCTTTTAGCCCGGCGTAAGCCGGGCTTTTTATTTCCTTATAGCGATTTGGTATTGGGCGGCGGCGCCTTGCGGGAGAAGAATGCTTCCCGCCATGGCGAACGGAATAGCGGAGACCGCACCTGCGACGATCAGCGTCGCGCCGCCAGCCACCTGGCGCACCGAGGACTGGATCGCGGTCTACCTCGGGTTTTTCGTCATCCTGGCGACGCTTGTCCTTTTCAACAGCAAGTCGATCGATCTCGGGCAGCTCGTCCCATCGTTCCGCTGGACCACCGACGGCCAGATCGCGTCGCGGGCGCCGGATTGGAGCGCGGCCCTCGAGACGGCGCCCGCCGCGGCACCCCTGCGGCAGGCGCTCCTGAGCAATGACCGCAAGGCCATCGAAGCCGCCGCGGGGCAGCTCGCCAAGGTTGCGGGCCGCAATACGGTCGCCGGCACCCTCGCCGCCGAGATCCGCGGCCACGCCGCCGCCACGCCGGCGAAGGTGTTCGCCTGGCCGAACCTCTCGAAAGCGCTGTGGATCGCGCTCGCCTGGGCCGCGGTCGCGGCGACGGGCGTGCTGCTCATCGGCGGAAAGGCCGGCGCGTTTCTCGCGGGTTTCCCGGCCGTGTTCGCGCTGGCATGGCTCGCGCGCGTGCTCGCCGGCAACGGGCTGTTCATCGACTACGGCGTCGAGTACGTGATCTTCGCGCTGCTCACGGGCCTGCTCGTGAGCAACACCCTCGGCGTTCCCGCCTGGCTCAAGCCCGCGGTGCAGACCGAGTTCTACATCAAGACCGGCCTGGTGATCCTCGGCGCAGGGCTGCTTTTCATGGAGGTGCTGCAGGCGGGCGCGCTCGGCATCGTGCAGGCGGTGCTCGTGGTGACGGTGATCTGGTACGTCTGCTTCTGGCTCGCGCGCAAGCTGCGCGTCGATGACGACTTCGCCGCCATGCTCTCCTCGTCGGTCGCGATCTGCGGCGTGTCGGCGGCGATCGCCACCTGCGGCGCGATCCAGGGCGACAAGAAGAAGCTCTCCTACGTCACGTCCCTCGTGCTGATCGTGGCGGTGCCGATGATGATCGTCATGCCGTGGATCGCGAAGAAGTTCCAGATGCCCGACCTCGTGGCCGGCGCCTGGCTCGGCGGCACGCTCGACACCAGCGCCTCGGTGGTGGCGGCCGGCGCCCTGATCAGCGACGCCGCGATGAAGACCGGCGTCATCGTCAAGTTCTCGCAGAACGCGCTGATCGGCGTCGCCGCGTTCATCCTCGTCGTGTGGTGGGCCTACAAGGCACGCGCACAAGCCCGTAATGAAGGCGACGCTACCAAGACCGACGTCGCCATCATCTGGGAGCGCTTTCCGAAATTCGTCCTGGGCTTTCTCGCCGCGTCGGTGCTGTTCTCGTTCTTCCTGCCGGGCGATGCGGTGAACGGCACGCGCGGCGCGCTGAGCGAGTTTCGCACCTGGTGGTTCGCCCTCGCCTTCGTTTCGGTCGGGCTCGAGACACGCTTCGTCGACCTCGCCACCATGGAAGGCGGCCGGCCTGCGCTCGCCTTCATCGCAGCGCAGCTCGTCAACGTGGTGTGGACACTGCTCCTCGCCTACCTCCTCTTCGGCGGAATTCTCTTCCCGCTGCCCAACATCAGCTAGTCGGTCGCTTTTCGCAGCTAGTCGGTCACTTTTCGCCACAGGAAATGCCGGGCGCCGCCCGGATTTTCGTTCACGCTGTCGATTCGGACGATCCGATAAGGCTAGGCACCGCATCCATGCTGAAAAGTTTTCGCGCAACGCGGACCACCTGGAAGATCGCCGCCGTGCAAGCAAGCCCAACAACGACTCTCAGGAGGATATCGATGTCTCGTCACTCGAGCTGAGCAGTCCTGCTCGCCGCTTTTCTTTTCAGCACCGCATCGACGCTTGCCGCAGAGCTAAGCGTGCCGCAGCAGTATGGAACGATTCAGGCCGCAATCGATGCCGCCCGGTCAGGCGACACGGTGCTGGTCGCTCCCGGCACTTACTTTGAAAACCTCTCCATAAGCAAGTCGCTCACCCCGCGCTCCACCGCAGGTGCGACCGATACGACCATCGACGGGCAGCGCACCCGCGTAGTGGTCGAAGTACGGGGCACCGGAACGGAGACGGTCGTGATTTCCGGCTTCACCATCACTAACGGACTCCAGGCCAATACCTTCCAATCCGGCGGAATTTACCTCGACACGGTGATCGCGGAAATCTCCGACAACGTCATCCGTAACAACTCCGGCTGCCTCGGAAGCGGCATATCCACCACCACTGCCGCGGTGACGATCGTGCGCAATCGCATCGCCGACAACGCGCAGGATCCAGTGTGCTCCGGCGCCGGCGGCGGAGGCATGTTCCTGAATGGGGACGGCCCCGGAGCCTCGCTGGTGGCGAACAACGTCGTCTCGGGCCATAGCGTCGGCGGTGGCGGTGCCGGAATCGCTGCGCAGGCGATGAATCAACTAACCATTCGCGAGAACCTGATTAAGGACAACGCAGCGAACGACGGTCCGGGAGGTGGCATCCTTTTCAGCATCGGAAGCGCGGTGATCAGCGGCAACGTACTCGTCAACAACTCGGCGCAGTCTGGCGGCGCCATGGCGCTCCTTCCGGTCGACAACGCCGATCGCCTCGTGGTTCGATCCAACGTCATGGGACAGAACCAGGCTTCGCTCGACGCCTCGGCGGTGTATCTCGTGACGGTCTCCCAGCAAGGTCTGCAAATGGTGCAGAACGTCATCGACGGCAACTCGGCGGTAGCGCTTGTTCGGTGCGACGGCACGGAGTACCAGGTCTCGCCGAGCAACCGCCTACGTAACGGCGGCGGTCCGGCGTTAAGTGGAGCTTGCGTCTCGCCGAAGGGACAGTAACCGGGACGTCACCAGCGTAGCGTGGCGCTGCCGCCACAAAAAGGGCGGCGGCGCTACGCCATCGGAGTAGGATGGCCTAAAGAACAAGCGAGGAGGCCCCGATGGCGAAGTACACCCTGAAGGTCAACGGCCGTAATCGGACGGTCGACGCCGAGCCCGATACACCCCTGCTCTATGTGCTGCGCGAGAACCTCGCACTGAAGGGCCCGCGCTTCGGCTGCGGCCTGGGCCAGTGCGGCGCCTGCACGGTGCACCTCGACGGCCAGGCGGCGCGCTCGTGCCTGCTGCCGCTCGGCGACGTGAAGGGCGCGATCACGACGCTCGAGGGCCTGGGCACGAGCGCCAAACCCTCGAAGCTGCAGCGCGCGTTCATCGACGAGCAGGCGGCCCAGTGCGGCTACTGCATCAACGGCATGATCATGGCCGCCGCCGCGCTCCTGGCGACGAACAAGTTCCCGAGCGAGACCGAGATCCGCGAAGCGCTCGCGGGCAACCTGTGCCGCTGCGGCACCCACCAGCGCATCATCGCCGCGATCAAGCGCGCGGCGGTGGCCTAGGAAGGTCTCCTTATGACTACGAACCTTTCCTTGGACCGCAGGGAATTCCTCAAAACGAGCGGCGCACTGGTGGTCGGCTTCTCCATGTTCGGCGCAGCGAGCGCCCAAAACGCCCAAGCTCTGCGCACGCCCAAGTCCGTGGCCAAGGAGGCAGTGGATTCCTGGCTGACGATCAGCCCCGACAACCGAGTCACCGTGTACTGCGGCAAGGTCGACCTCGGCACCGGCAGCCGCACCGCGCTGGCCCAGCTCGCGGCCGAGGAGCTCGACGTCGCCTTCGAGCGCATCGAGATGGTGATGGGCGACACCGCCACCACGCCCGACCAGTGGCTGACCGCGGCGAACCTCACGATTTTCCAGGGCGGCTCCGAGCTGCGGCGCGCCGCCGCGAGCGCGCGCCGCGCTCTCGTGGAACGTGCGGCCCAGCGGCTGTCCGTCCCGGTGGATGAGCTCATCGTAGACGACGGCGTGGTGCGGACGAAGTCCAATCCCGCGCAGGCGCTGCGCTACGGCGAGCTGATCGGAGACGGCCTCAAGGTCGAGGTGGATCCGAAGGTCGCCCTCAGGAAGAGCTCCGAATACCGTCTGATCGGGAAGTCGATCCGGCGGGTCGACATTCCCGGCAAGGTCACCGGCGAGTTCACCTACATCCACGACGTGCGCGTGCCGGGAATGCTGCACGCCCGCGTGATCCGCTCGGATCTGAACGAAGCGCACATCGACGAGGTCGACCTCTCCGAGGCGCGCAAGGTGCACGGCTACGTCCAGACCGTGCGCAAGAAGAACTTCCTCGCCGTGGTCGCGCGCAGCGAATGGGCCGCGATCAAGGCGGCGCGCGCCGTGAAGGTGTACTGGAGGCCGGGCACCCCACTTCCCGACCAGGGGGGCATGTTCGACTACTGGCGCAGGCTGCCGGTGGCGAAGGAGGAGATCACCCAGACGGCGGGCGACGCCAAGGCCGCGCTCGAAACGAGCGCGCGGCGCGTCAAGGCGCGCTACGACTTCGCGGTGCAGACGCACGCCACCATCGGCCCGTCGTGCGCGGTGGCCGATTTCAAGGACGGCAAGCTCACGGTGTGGACCTCGTCGCAGGCGACGCATTCGATGCAGCACGAGCTCTCCGCGATCACCGGCCTGCCGCGCGACGCGATCCGCCTGGTGTTCGTCGAGGGTGCGGGCTGCTACGGCCGCAACGGCACCGAGGACGCCGCCGCCGATGCGTCGCTCATCTCTCAGACGATCGGCAAGCCGGTGCGCGTGCAATGGTCGCGCGCCGACGAGACCGCGCGCTCGCCCAAGAGCCCGCCGCGCAGCATGGACCTCGAGGCGGGCCTGGACGCACAGGGGAACGTCGTCGCCTGGAACGGCGACTTCTACATCGCGCTCAACCAGATCGTCGCCTTCAAGCCGCTCGACTTTCCGCTGCTCGCGGCGATGGAGTCGGGCCTGCCGAGGCCGGGCAACTGGGTGGGCTTCCTGTTCCAGAATTCGGGCCAGCCCTACCCGTTCCCGAACGTCCGCGTCAACACCAAGCACATCAGCGAGACCTTCTTCCGCTCCTCGCACCTGCGCAGCCCCGGCAGGATCGAGAACAGCTTCGCCAACGAGTCCTTCATGGACGAGCTCGCCGCGGCCGCCAAGGCCGATCCGGCGGAGTTCCGCCTGCGCTACCTCAAGGACGATCGCGCCATCGACGTGATCCAGGCGGCGATGAAGCTGGCGGGCTGGCAGGCGCGGCCCGGGCCGAATCCCAACGCCGGGAGCGGCGACGTCGTTAGCGGGCGCGGAATTTCTTACCTGCGCTACAACAACGCCATAACCTACGTGGCGGCAGTGGCCGAGGTCGAGGTCGACAAGCGCTCGGGCGCGATCCGGGTCACGCGGGTGTGCGCAGGCCACGACTGCGGCGAGATGGTGAATCCCGACGGCGTGGCGAACCAGGTCCAGGGCGGCGTGCTGCAGACGGTGAGCCGCACGCTCAAGGAGAGCGTGCGATGGACCGGCGACCGGGTGACGAGCGTCGACTGGGCCACCTACCCCATCATGACCATGACCGAGGCGCCCAAGGTGGAGGTCGCGCTGATCGACCGGCCGGGCACGACGGCGTGGGGCGCCGGCGAGCCGATGGCGTGCGCCATCCCCGCGGCGATCGGCAACGCCGTGTTCGACGCCACAGGCGTGCGGCTGCGCTCGGTGCCGTTCACACCGGAAAAGGTGAAAGCGGCGCTGACGGCGAAGACCTGATTTCACTTCGCTGCGGGATAATGGACGGCATGAAAGCCATTGCCGCCCTTGCAGTCGCCTTGTGTGTCTTCAATCCCGTCCGAGCGCAGGACGCGGCTGCGAGTTTTCCTTCCAAGCCGGTCCGCATCTTCGGCCAGGGGATAGGAAGCACGGCCGATTACGTATCGCGCTACCTCGCGCAGCGCCTGCAGGAGCGCTGGGGCCAGCCGGTGATCGTCGACAGCCGCTCCGGCGCGGGCGGTACGATTCCGGCGGACGCGGTGGCGAAGTCGCCGCCCGACGGCTACAACCTGGTGATGGGCCATGCAGGCCCGTTCGTGAGCGCTGTGTCGCTCTACGCCAAGACCCTCCCCTACGATCCGCTCAAGGACTTCGCGCCGGTCTCGATGGTCGCGACCGGAGTCACCGTGCTGGTGGTGCATCCTTCGGTGCCGGTCTCGAGCGCGAAGGAATTCATCGCCTATGTGAGGCAGAAAGGCGAGATCCCCTACGCTTCCGCCGGCAACGGCTCGATCAGCCACCTCACCGGAGAGCTCCTGAAGAAGGTCGCGGGGATCCAGCTGCAGCACATTCCGTACAAGAGCGCGGGCAACGCGCTCACCGCGCTGATCTCAGGCGAGGTGCCGGTGTCGTTTCTTTCGCCGCTCACCGCGCACGCGCAGCTGAAATCCGGCAAGGTGCGTGCGCTTGCCGTGTCGAGCACCACGCGCTTTCCCGGCGCCCCGGACATCCCGAGTGCGGCCGAGGCCGGCATCCCGGGGATGGATGCGAAGCTGTGGTTCGGACTCTTCGCGCCGGCGAACACGCCCGGGCCGGTAGTCGCCAAGCTGAACCGCGAGGTCGGCGCCATCCTGAGCGCGCCGGAAACCCAGGAAACGTTTCTCAAGCAGGGCGTCGCTTCGACTCCGTCGACGCCCGAAGAGCTCGGCGACTGGGTGCGCGCAGAGCTCGCGCGCTGGACTCCAATCATCCAGGCCGCCGGCATCAAGGCCGACTGATGAGGGAACGCAGGCTCGGCGCGCGCGGCCCGATGGTCTCTGCGATCGGCCTTGGCGCGGGAAGCGCCACCACGCACTTCGGCGAGCGCGACAGCGAGGTGCAGATCGAGACCATGCAGCGCGCGCTGGATCTCGGCGTCACGTTCTTCGACACCGCGGACCGCTACATGAAGGGGCGCCACGAGCACCTGCTCGGCCGGGCGCTCGCGGGACGCCGCGACCAGGCAATCCTCGCGTCCAAATTCGGCAACTTCGACCTGCCTGGCGGGCGCAAGGGTTACAACGGCAAGCCCGAGTACGTGCCGCAGGCGTGCGAAGCGAGCCTGAAAAACCTCGGTGTCGACTACATCGATCTCTACTATCTGCACCGCATCGATCCGGAGGTCCCGATCGAGGACACCGTCGGCGCGATGGCGCAGCTGGTGCAGGAAGGCAAGGTGCGCTGGCTCGGGCTCTCGGAGGCGGGCCCAAGCTCGCTCGAACGGGCTTGCAAGGTGCATCCGATCGCCGCGCTCCAGACCGAGTACTCGCTCTGGGCACGCGAGGTGGAGGACGAAATCCTGCCCGCCTGCCGGCGCCTGGGCATCGGCTTCGTCCCGTACGCGCCGCTCGGCCGCGGGCTGCTCACCGGAAACGTGCGCTCGCTCGACGATATCGCGCCCCACGACCTGCGCCGCCTGCAGCCCCGCTTCCAGCCGGGCAACCTCGAGCGCAACCTGGAGCTGCTCAAGCCGCTGGACGCGATCGCCGCCGCGCATGGCGTCACCAAGGCGCAGATCGCGCTCGCCTGGCTCCTCGCGCAGGGCGAGGACATCGTCCCGATTCCCGGAACCAAGCAGCAGAAATGGCTGGAACAGAACATCGCCGCCGCTTCGCTTTCCCTGAGTGAACGGGAATTGGCCGTTCTTGCCGATACCTTCAAGCCCGGCGCGCGCGCTGGCGATCGCTATACCCCCGGATACTTCACCACCCTCGGAGCCTGAGCATGTCTGCAGTCCTGCAAACCAAGAAAGACCCACGGGTAGAAGCCGCGATCTCCCACTGGGCACCGCGCTTCGTTGCGAACGGCGTGCCGCTCTCCGACTTCGAGGAGGTGACCGCAAGCTGTGAGCGCTGGGAGGACTGGTGCCGGCTGTGGTCGGAGCGCGCCGCGATCCACGAAGCGCTGGGTGCAACCGCTCTTTCTGAAAAGAATACTTTGACAGCAGCGGGTCATTACACGCGTGCTGCCGTCTGCTACCACTTCGGCAAGTTCCTCTTCGTGATCGACCTTGCGCAGATGAAGCAGGCACACATGAAGGCAGTCGAATGCCGCAACCGGGCACTGCCGCATCTCGTGCCGCCGGGCGAGCGCGTGGCCATTCCCTACGAAGGGAAGCATCTCTACGGTAACCTGCGCAGGCCCGCGGGCGGCGCGCGCGCTCCGATCGTCGTGATGTGCATGGGGCTCGACTCGGCGAAGGAGGAAATGAACGACTACGAGGAGCGCTTCCTGGCCCGTGGCCTCGCCACGCTCGCCTTCGACGGCCCCGGACAGGGCGAAGCCGAATACGACTTCGCGATCTGCCCCGAGTACGAGAAACCGGTGAAGGCGGTGTTCGATTGGCTGGAGACGCGGCGCGACATCGACCCAAGGCGCGCCGGCATCTGGGGCGTATCGCTCGGGGGCTATTACGCGCCGCGCGCCGCGGCATTCGAGCGCCGCGCCAAGGCCTGCGTGGCGCTCTCCGGGCCCTACGCCCGCTCGGAGAGCTTCGAGGGCCGGCCGTCGATCAACGTGGAGACCTTCCGCGTGCGCTCGAAGAGCGCCACGTTGGAGGAAGCGGGCAAGGTGGCGCTCCGCATGTCGCTGAAGGGCGTGGCCAAGAACATCACCTGCCCGATCTACATCGTCGCCGGCACCCGCGACCGTCTCACGCCGCACACCGAGGCCGAGAAGCTCGCTGCCGAGGTTTCGGGTCCCTGCGTCCTATCGGTGATCGAGGGCGGGAACCACGTCGTGAACAACCTCTGGTACCGCTACCGCGACCAGACCGCCGACTGGATGGCGGCGCAGCTCAGAGGATAAACGCGACGCCGCTGCGCTCGCAGATCGCGTGCAGCTTCTCGAGCAGCGAGCCCGGCAGCGGGATCCCGTCGCGCAGCCGGCGCTCGCGCGACGCGGCCTCCGGATCGCCCGGCACCAGCACCGGCGCCGCCTCATCGACCGCCGGCGTCCCGTGCAGCTCGTCGATCACGGCGTCGAGGTCGTCCTCGAATGCGCCTTCTGGGCGGAATACCTTCGGGTCGATCGCGAGAAAGAAGTGGCCGAGCCGGTCGGGGTCGGAGGGCTTCTGCGTCTTCACCCGGATCGGCGAAAAGGAAGCGCCGGAAAGCGTGCCGCCGAGGATGTGCACCATCAGCGCGAGACCGTAGCCTTTGTGGCTGGACATCTCGGCCGTGCCTCCGAGCGGCGTCTGGCCCCCGCCTTTCTTCTTGCTATAGACGATTTCCAGCGCGTCGGCCGGATCGGTAATGGGCTTGCCCTGCCCGTCCAGCACCCATCCCGCCGGCAGGCGCTTGCCGTTCAGCTCGTACACCTTGATTTTGTTGTTGGCGACGCTCGACGTCGCCATGTCGAGCAGAAACGGGCGGTTCCGCCGCGCGGGCGCGGCGAACGCGATCGGGTTGGTGCCGAGCACCGGCACCGCGGCGCGCGTGGGCACCACCGCGATCGAGCGCGTCGCGCTCGTCACCATGCCGAGGAGGCCTTCCTTCGAAGCGAGCGCGGCGTAGTAGCCGGCGGCGCCGAAGTGATGCGAATTGAACACGCTCACCACGCCGACGCCCATCGCTTTCGCCTTCGCGATGGCGAGCTTCATGCCCATCACCGCCGCCGGGTGGCCAAGTCCGGCATCGGCGTCGACAAGCGCCATCACCGGCGTTTCCTTCACGACGTGGGGACGGGCGTTGACGTTGAGCTTGCCCTTGGACTTGGAGTTCTCGTAGTCCATCAGCATCGAGATGCCATGCGAATCGACGCCGGCGAGGTCGGTCTCGACCATCACCTCCGCGGTGGTGCGCACGATCTCTCGGTCCATGCCCCAGGACTCGAGGATCGACACGATCTGCTCGCGCACCCGCGCGGCGGCGCAGAGCTTCGGCGCGCTCATTCTTCCACCCCTCATTCCTCCACCCGAATTCCTGCCGCCTTGATGATCTCTGCCCACTGCGCGGACTCGGCGCGCATCGCCGCGCCGAACTCCTCGGCCGAGTTGCCGACCACGTCGGCGCCGAGATCGGCGATCCTCTTTTGCAAGTCTTCCTGCTGCAGGATCTTCAGGACGTCCGCGTTGAGCTGAACCAGAACCTGCCTGGGCGTGGCTGCCGGAGCGAGCAGGCCGAACCAGTTGGTGAGCGCATAGCCCGGAAGACCGGATTCGGCGATGGTCGGGATTTCGGGCAGCAGCGCCGTCCGCTTCGGCCCGAGCACGGCGAGCGCCTTCAGCCGTCCCGACTTGATGTGCGGCAGCGACTGCACCAGGCTGTCCATGGTCAGCATGACGCGCCCGCCGATGAGATCGTTGAAGCTCGGACCGCTGCCCTTGTAAGGCACGTGCTGCAGATCGATGCCGGCGCGGCGCTTGAAGAGCTCCATCGCCAGGTGCGGCGCGCCGCCCGGACCCGACGAGCTGTAGGCGATCTCGCCGGGGCGTTTCTTCGCCAGCTCGATCAGCTCCTGCACGTTCCCCGCCGGAAGCGCGGGATTGGCGAGGAACACGAAGTGCACGTCGACCACCTTGGTGATCGGCGCGAACGCTCTCAGCGGGTCCACCGCCATCTTCGGATAGAGATGCTGGTTGGCCGTCATGTTGCCCATCGTGGCCATGAAGAGCGTGTGACCGTCGGGGTCGGCGCGCGCCGCGACCTCGGTCCCTACGGTCCCGCTCGCGCCGGCCCGGTTTTCCACGATTACCGCCTGGCCCCACGCCTCGCCGAGGCGCGGCGCGATCAGCCGCGCGACGATGTCGGTGCCGCCGCCGGGCGGAAACGCCACGATGATCTTGACCGGCTTGGTCGGGAACGCGTGCGTCGCCGCTGTGAAGGCGAGCACAGCAAGGAAAAGTATGATCTTCATGGATTCACTTAGACTAACCGCGGTGTAGCCTGACAGGCAAACCAGATCGAATTCCGGAGGTAGAGGCGATGCGCAAGCTCATCGGCACCCTCGTGGTTGTTCTGTTCGCCTCGGCGGCGCTCGGCGCGGACGACTACCCGGCGCGCGCGGTGCGCGTGGTCGTGCCGTTCGCGCCCGGTGGAGGCACCGACCTCGTGGCGCGGATCCTCGGCCAGCGGTTGTCGCAGAAGCTCGGCCAGAGCTTCGTGATCGAGAACCGGCCAGCCGGCTCGGGGATCGTCGGCGCCGACCTCGTCGCCAAGGCGCCGGCCGACGGCTACACGCTGCTCTTCGCGTTTTCGTCGCTGTCGAGCAGCGCGAAGCTCTTCAGCCACCTGCCCTACGACCCGATCCGGGACTTCGCGCCGGTCGCGCTCGCCACGACCTCGCCGCTGCTCGCCGTGGTGCCCGCGTCGCTGCCGGCGAAGAACGTCGGCGAGTTCGTCGCCTACGCAAAGGCAAACCCCGGGAAGCTGAACTACGGCTCCTCCGGACCGGGCAGCTCGCCGCACCTCGCGACCGAGCTTTTCCTTTCGATGACCGACACGCGCATGACGCACATCGCCTACAAAGGCATCGCGCCCGCCATCACCGCCCTCCTCGCCGACGAAGTCCAGTTCTCGCTGGTCCCGATCGCGGTCGGCATGCCGCATGTGCGCTCGGGCAAGCTGCGGGCGCTGGGCGTGGCCGGGCTCACGCGCTCGAGCGCCGCGCCCGAGCTGCCGACCATCGCAGAGTCGGGACTACCCGGCTTCGAGGTGATCGGCTGGTGGGGCGTCCTCGCACCCGCCAAGACGCCGCGCGGCGCGGTCGACCTGCTGAACCGCGAGCTGCGCGCCGCGCTCGACGCGCCGGATGTCCGGCGCACGCTGCTCGAACAGGGCATGGACCCCGCGCCCGGCACGCCCGAGCAGTTCGGCGCGCTGATCAAGGCCGACATGGACAAGTGGGGCGAGATCGGCCGCCGGCTCGGCGTGAAGCTCGACTAGAGAATTTCGCCGTAAATCAAAATTACCGCGGGAGCAATGCGCGCGGGCTGCGCCCAGTCCGGGTATTTCGCGCGGAATTCGCCGCTGAGCAGCTCGGCCGCTTCCCTGGCCGACTTTCCCGTGCGCTTGAGCTCGGCCACGCGCTCTTGCAGACCCCGAATGTAGGTGCGGTACTGCCCGATGATCGAAGCATCGGCGAGCGGGCCGTGCGATGGCACCAGGCGTTGCGCCCGGAAAGTATCGAGGACGTCCAGGCTCTTCAGCCAGGTATCGGAGCGGGACTGCGGGGTGGCGAAAGCCGGAAAAGCGCCGCTCATCGCGAGGTCTCCCGAGAAGAGCACCCGGTCCTCCTCGACGTAAAACACGGTATCGCCGCGCGTGTGACCGGGTCCGAGCCTCACGCACCGCACCTTCACGCCGCCGAGGTCGAGCGCTTCCCCCGTGTCGAAGAGCTCGTCGGGCTTGCGGAACGAGGTGAATCCCTGCAGCACGTCGCCAACGACTGGAGAGCGGCCGGCGAAAATCTTCACCCACTCCATGCCCATCTCGTCGACGTCCTGCTGCTGAGCCTTGGGGCGGATGAGCTTCGCCGTCGACGGCAGCCCTGCCTCTCCGGTGGTGTGCTCCGGATGAAAATGCGTCGTGACGAGATAGAGCTCGCGGTTGCGGCTCAGCTTGGCGCTCTCGCGCATCACCGCCTCGCCGCTGCGCGCGCCCAGCCCCGGGTCCACGATCAGCGTCGCGCGCGTGCCCACCACGATCCCGACGTTCGGGACCATCGGCCTCAGCTCGTCCGGGATGACGAACACGTGCTCGGAGAGCTTGATGGTCTGGCCTTCCTTCACGACCGGCGGCATCTGCGCCACGCCATAAACAGGGACGAGAAGCGAGAAAAAAAAGACACTAAGCAATTTCATGCTTGCTCACTCGGGTTGGATGCCGACGTCCTGGATGATCTTGCGGAACCTCGGGATGTCGCGCTTCACGATCTCGCGCAGCGACTCCCCCGTGCCGCCCGTGGGCTCGAGGCCGGCGGCGCCCAGCCGCTCGGCGATCGGCGGGGCGGCCAGCGCGCGCCGCATCGCCTCTCCCAGCCGCTCGGCGATCGGCCGCGGCGTGCCCGCCGGAAGCGCAAAGGCGAAATAAGTCGGTACCAGGGCGTCGTCGTCCACGCCGGCCTCGGCGAGGGTCGGAACGTCGGGAAGAAGCGCCGAGCGCTTTTGCGCGCCGATGGCAAGCGCACGCAGCCGTCCTTCGCGCACGAAGCCGAGCACCGCCGCCGGCGAGCTGATCGTCACCCCCGCCTCCCCCGCGACCACGGCCTGCACTGCGGGCCCGGCGCCTTTATAGGGCACATGCGTGAGATTGACGCCGAGCCGCGCCTTCAGAGCCTCGATGTTGAGCTGAGCCATGCTCGCGATGCCGAAGCTCGCGTAGTTGATGGCCGCGGGTCTGGCCCTGGCGAGGCGCACCAGCTCGGCAAGCGATGTCGCTCCAAGCCGCGGGTCGACCACCAGGACGTAGGGCGCCGAAGTTACGACGCCGACGTATTCGAAGTCGCGCAGCGGGTCGTAGGGCAGGCTCTTGTAGAGGCTCGGGTTGACGCCGAGCGCGCCGCGGTCGGTCAGAAGCAGCGTGTAGCCGTCGGGCGGCGACTTCGCGACGGCGGCCGCCCCGACGAGGCCGTTCGCGCCGGGACGGTTCTCGACCACCACAGGCTGACGCAGCGTTTCGCTCATTCCCTGCCCGACGGTACGCGCGGTCAGGTCGGCGCCGCCGCCCGGTGTGAACGACACGATCAGACGGATCGGGCGAGACGGATAGGCATGCTGTGCCAGCGCAAATGCACTCCACAGAAAAATCAGACAAGCGAGCAACTGCCGCGTCATTCGAGCTGCCACCATCCCACGCCCATCCCCATGATGCTGCGGAACAGTGGCTCGTAGACGAGGAACTCCGGTTTCGCCTCGCCGACGGCACCGAGGAGCACGATCCACTGGCGCAGCTCGGCCTCGCCGTGCTCGATCAGCTCGGAGGACGAGAGCCCGGCGAGGCGATGGCCTTCGCCGACGCGCATCCAGGCGACGATGCGCCGATCGAACTCCACGCTGATGTCGCCGACATAGCGCGAGCCGACGTGGTGCGCCCACGGATGGGAGGGCGAAAAGTGCGACAGGCCGCCCGAGCCGCACAGGACGACGCGGCGCGAGCCGAGCTTTCGATCGATCACGCGCCGCAGCGCCTGGCCAAACGCGTAGCAGCGCGCCGCAGAAGGCGCCGGCGGATGCACCGCGTTCACGAACACGGGGATCACCGGCGTCCCGCTCTCGCGCACGAGATAGAGGATCGGCTCGACGTGCGCGTGCGAGAGGAGCTTCCCGTCCCTGAACGAGGCCGAGAAGCCGACGTCGAAGCCCTCCTCCAGGCAACCTTCGACGAGGGCGCCGGCGATTTCAGGGTGGGACGCGATCCGCGCGGCCTGCTTGCGGTCCCAGTCGTCCGCGACATACTCGCCGCCGGTGTACACGAGAAGCTGCGGCAGGTTGTCGGGACCGAAGTTCTCGGTCTGATCGTCGCCGACCATGAGAACCGCGTCGGCGCACACCTGCCTCAGGCGCTCGCGGATCGAGCGGTGCGCGTCCCGGATGCGGGCGTAGCGTTCGCGGTTATCCTCCAGCGTCTCCGCGCGCGCTTCGGCCGTGTCGGCAGCCGGGCGGCCGGCCTTGCGCTCGACGTTCGCCCTTGAGCGCGCGCGCCGCCCGTCCCAGGTCTCCGGCTCCTGGAACGTGTAGGCGTGCGAGGTGGCGAAGGCGCAGATCAGCGGCATCTGCGCACTTTACCGGATGAAACTTTAGAGCGGCTTGATCTCGACCTTGCGGAACTTGATCGCGCCGCCGGGGGCATCCTTCGCCCCGCTGCCGAACTGCAGCGCGACCGGCCCTTGCGCGTGCTTGCTGTCGTTCACGTCGACGGTCTTCTGGCCGTTCAGCACCACGACGAGGTTCGTGCCGCGTGCGGTGATCTCGTAGGTGTTCCACTTGCCGCCGGCCTTCGGCATCGGCACAACCTTGGCGACGTTGACGATGGCCCCGGTGCCAAAGGTGGGATCGGGCCGCTGATCGAAGATGTTGACCTCGTACGCAGTGTCGGCACCGATCTTCTTCGGATCCTGCGCTCGAAGGAAGATGCCGCTATTGGTCGTCGTGTCGGCCCAGAACTCGGCCCGGATCTGGAAATCCTTGTACGAGTTCTTCGAGACGAGGTAGCCGCCCTTGCCCTTGTCGGCCACGATCGCGCCGTCCTCGGCCCTCCAGTTCGCGTCCCCGATCTGGTTGAAGTTCTCCAGACCCTTCGTTCCGTCGATCAGCGTGGTCCAGCCGCCATCCATGCCGGGGATCATCGAGCAGCCGGCAACAACTAATACAGATCCGAACAGCGCAACCGCTACCAAAGACAAGCGTTTCATTTCACTCCTCCCCTAGGATCCCGCCAGGACGCCGGCGGGCGCGGCCATTCTACGCGCGGTAACATAGATGTGAACATGAAAAGCCCGTTTTGCGGTGCGCCATGAAAGCCGATGACCCGAAAAGCCTGAGGGCCGAGCCCTTCACCGAGAACTTCCGCGAGTTCGTCGAGCGGCTGCGCGTCGCGGGCGAGCTCGCCGACATCCGCCAGCCGGTCGACATCCGACACGTTGCGACGCTGGTCGATCAATCCGACAAGGCGCTCTGCTTTCACCGCCCGGTGGGCTACGACATGCCGGTCGTCTCGGGTCTCATCCGCTCGCGCAACCGCGCGATCATGTCGATGGGCTGCACCGATTACACCCAGATCGAGGCGAAGCTGCAGCACGGGATCGATCACCCGATCCCGCCGCGGCACGTCGCCACGTCACCGACCAAGGAGCGCATCTTGGCGGGCGACGAGGTGGACCTCTTCCGCCTGCCCGTGCCGATGTCCTCGGTCTACGACGGCGGCCCGATGATCACCGCCGGCGTGGTGATCGCGCGCGATCCCGAGCACGGCATGAACAGCGGCGTCTACCGCTTCATGCTGAAGGAGCGCGCGCTCACCGGGATCGACATCGTCACGCCGAATAACATGCGTCTCTTCGCGCAGCGCGCGTACGAGGCGGGCAGACCCTGCCCCATCTCGATCTCGATCGGCACCCACCCGATGGAGATCATGGGCGCGGGCTATCGCGCGCCGATCGGCATGGACGAGATGGCCATCACGGGCGGCATCCGCGGCGCGGCCGTCGAGCTCGCGCCGTGCGAAACCATCGACCTGCCGTACGTGGCCGACGCGGAGATCGTGCTCGAGGCGGAGATCCTGCCGACCGGATGGACGCAGCCCGAGGGCCGCTTCGGCGAGTTCACGGGCCTGATGGGCGGGCTGCACTGGAACCCCAATGTGCGCGTGAAGGCCGTCCTGATGCGGCGCGACGCGATGTATTACGCGCTGCACATGCCCTGGGAAAACACCTGGCTTGCCGCGCCCACGCGCTACCAGGCGATCCGGCGCGCCTTGCGCACCGCGGGCGTGCAGGTGAAGGACATCAACGTCACGCTCGGCGGCCGCGCCTTCTGGCACGCGGTGATTTCGATCCGCAAGCAGGCGGGCGAAGGCAAGAACGCGCTGCTCGCGGCGCTCTCGGTGATGGATCTCAAGCACGTGGTGGTCGTCGACGACGACATCGACGTCTTCGATCCCACGGAGGTCGAATGGGCCATTGCGACGCGCGTGCAGGCCGACCGCGACGTCATGATCGTGACCCATGCCCGCGGCAAACCGCTCGACCCGAGCCTCGCACCGACTCCTCCGGGGGTCGTGCCGACCACCGCCAAGGTCGGCATCGATGCGACCATCGCCGAAGGGATTCCGCGCGAGCGCTACGAGCGCATCTCGTATGCCTATGCCGACCGCGCCCGCATCGCCGATTATCTCGCCGGCAAGGCGGACGCCGGGAAGCCCGCCGGCCCCGACGCGGCCGCGGAGCTCGCGCGGAAGATTCTCGGAGTGATCGACAAAACTCCGCTCTACTACACCGAGCTCGCCGACAGGTTTTCCGGCTACGACTTCCAGAGCGTGGCGCGCGCGCTGGGCAGCCTGCACGCCGAGCAGAAGCTCTGGCAGGACGCGACGGGCCGCATTTGCGTGCGCGGCTCGGTGTTCGCCGCCAAACCGTAGCCTGCCCTACTTCAGCAACCGACCCTCGTCGTCGAGCTGCGGCACGCCGTATGCGGAGAGGATCGTCTGGATTTGCTCGCGCTTCGCATCGAGCAGCTGCTGGATCCGATCACGCCATTCGCGCTCGCCGAAGCGCACCCCCATGGCAATGCGGAAATCGAACTGGATCGCCGGGTCCGGCAGGAAGGGGATGACCGCCACCTCCGTCCCGGAGGCCTTCTTCCCGAAATAGCCGGCGATCGGACCCCACAGGAACGCGACGTCGATCGCGCCGCCGACCAGGTCCTTCTCCACCATCTCGCCCGGGTAGCGCTCCGGGTCCCCGGACTGCGTCTGGTAGGGCACGGCCTGGTCCAGGAGGCCTCGCTTCAGCAGCCAGTCCACGGGCGGAGTCTGGCCCACTACGCCGAGCCGCAGCGACTTCAGCTTCGCGGGCTCGACCTTCATCAGGTCTTCGGGCGCCTTGACCGCGTCGAGTCCCCTGCCCTTCACGTAAGCGAGCGCATAAGTCGAGCGGTAATAGGGCTTGGTGGTCGCCGCGAGCTCGAAGCCTACCGGAACGCCGGGCACGAGGTCGCACTTGAAGCGGTCGGTGTCGGGGTCGCGGTTGCGCAGCGTGTTGCGGATGAATCCCATGCGTTGCGGAAACCACGTGTACTCGAGCTTCCAGCCAAGCTCGGCCGCGAGCAGCTCGACGATCTTGTTCTCGAACCCTTCGCCGGCGCGATTGGAGAATGGCAGATTGTTCGGGTCTTCGCAGACGCGCAGCACCTTGTCCACACCCGCGCCGGCCGGCTGGCAGAGCGCAGCCCAGGGATGGAGGAGGAGGAGCGCGGCTCCGGTCAGGAGCGCGCGGCCCCGGGCTTTCACTTCAACTCTTCCAGCCGGCCGGGCTGGATGGCTCCGTCCGAGCGCCCCTTTAGGTACGCGTAGAGCCCGTCGAGATTCTCCGTGACCATCTTGCTGCCGTCGAAGTTGGGCATGCCCTTCTCCGGACGGCCCTTCATGAGCGTCTCTTTGAACTCGTCCTTGGTCAGCCGCCGCAGGGATTCGAGCAGCGAAGGACCGACCAGTCCTTCCTGCTTCGGGCCGTGGCAACGCTCGCACGCGAGCGCGCGCCACGTGCGCCAGCCCTCGAGCGTGGCCTTGTCGACCTTGTTTCCGCCCTCGACCTTGTAGAGCGGTTCGTCAGCAAGCGCGACCGGATGCGGCACAACGAGGAGCATCGCAAGCGCGACAAAGGCCGGCGTCCAGAAGGACGCCAGCCTTTTCCCGAAGCTGCGACTCAGGCTAGGGCAGAGCAAATACGGTGAGGACGCCACCGAGCTGGGTGTACTTGTTCAGCTCCTTGTATCCGCCCACGGCGCCGAGGCCGTCGGTATCCTTCTCGAGGCCGGCCGCCATGCCGATCCCCGCCCAGCCGCCGATCCCCGAAAGCACGCCGATGTACTGCTTGCCCTTGTACTCCCAGGTGTTCAGGTTGCCGATGATGCCGGAGGGCGTCTTGAACTTGTAGAGCTCCTTGTTGATGTCGTTGGCATCGACGCACTTCACGTAGCCTTCGAGCGTGCCGTAGCAGGCGACGCCGCCGGCGGTGACGAGCGCACCGCTCCACACCGAGAACTTCTCGGCCTTGGACTGCACGATCTTCCCTGCCCCCGCATCCCAGACGATGAAATTGCCCATGCCGCCGTGGCTGCCCGGCGCCGGATACATCGACAGCGTTGCGCCGACGTAGGGTTGGCCCGCGCTGTACTCGACCTTGAAGGGCTCGTAGTCCATGCACACGTGGTTGGTCGGGACGTAGAAGTGCTTGTTCGCCGGGTTGAACGCCGCCGGCTGCTGATCCTTGCTGCCGAGCGCCGCCGGGCAGACACCCTTGCTGTTCACGTCCTGGCCGTTCGCCTGCGTGCTGTACTTGGCCACGACCTGCGGCCGGCCGGTCTTCATGTCGACGTGAGTGGCCCAGTTGACCGCCGGGTCATACTTCTCGGCGACGAGCAATTCGCCCGTGGCGCGATCGAGCGTATAGGCGAACCCGTTGCGGTCGAAATGCACCAGCACGTTGCGCGGCTTGCCTTTCACGTTGACCCCGTCGGCGAGGATCATCTCGTTCACGCCGTCGAAATCCCACTCGTCGTGCGGCGTCATCTGGTAGACCCACTTCACCTGGCCGCTATCGACGTCGCGCGCCCAGATGGTCATCGACCACTTGTTGTCGCCGGGTCGTTGCACCGGGTTCCAGGTGCTCGGGTTGCCCGAGCCGTAGTACATGAGGTTCAGCTTCGGGTCGTAGCTGTACCAGCCCCAGGTGGTGCCGCCGCCGATCTTCCACTGGTCACCTTGCCAGGTCTTGAGCGAAGAGTCCGCGCCCACCGGCGCCATCTTGCCGTCGGTCCACGTCATCGTCTTGCCCGGATCGATCAGCATCTCGTTGTCGGGCCCGGTGCTGTAGCCTTTCCACGCCAGCTTGCCGGTGTTGATGTCGTAGGCGGCGACGAAGCCGCGCACGCCGAACTCGCCGCCGGAAATTCCGGTGAACACCTTGTTCTTGAAGATGTGCGGCGCGTTGGTGTTGGTCTCGCCCTTCTTCGGATCGCCGTTCTTGACCTTCCACAGCTCCTTGCCGGTCTTCGCGTCGAGCGCGACCAGAGTGGTGTCGGCCTGCTGCAGGAAGATCTTGCCCTCGGCGTACGCGAGGCCGCGGTTCACCGTATCGCAGCACATGACCGGGATCACCGTCGGATCCTGCTTGGGCTCGTATTTCCACTTGATCTGCTGGTCCTCGAGCCCGATGGCGAACACCTTGTTGGGGAACGGGCTGTGGATGTAGAGCATGTCGCCGATCACCAGCGGGCCGCCCTCGTGGCCGCGCAGAACGCCGGTCGAGAAGGTCCACGCCACGCGCAGGTTCTTGACGTTGTCCTTGGTGATCTGCTTGAGCCCGCTATAGCGCTGGTTCTGCATGTTGCCGGCCTGCATCGCCCACTGCCTGGCGTTGCCCGTCTGCTTGAGCACATCGTCGTTGGCGAACGCGCTCGGAATCAGCGCGCAGCCGAGCAATGCGGTCGTGTACGCGAATTTCGCTGCCATGTTTCCCCTCCTCGAGATCCGCAAGAATTTCCGATAGCTACGCTTGACCGATCTAATATACGCCCGCGCTCATCAAAACAGAACGCGCCTCACGACGACAAAACCCGTGCGACGAAACGCGCTTTTTCCTGCTGCGGTGCAAGTGTTCCGAAAGCGAACACCCCGGTGTTCAGCTGTGTCGCAGTCGCCGCATTTTTCAGGCTTTGCAGTGCTAGAACTCGAGGAGTAGCTTCGCTCCCATATGCGCGGGTGGTTCTTCCTCTGTGCAGGGCTCGCTTTCTCGAGCGTCGTTCTAGGCGACGACGCCGTTCACGACACCGCCGTTCACTACACGAATGCGAGCGGGCTGCCCGATCCGGAGACCGCGATCTGGAAGAAGCTCAAGAGCTCGCTGTTCGAAAACCGCCCGATGTCGGGGGACGCACTCGAGCTCGTGGCGCCGATGCGGGCCGAGGACGGCGCGGTGGTGCCCATTGCGATCCGCGCAAGGCTTTCACAGAGCAGCAAGCGCTACGTCAGGCGCCTGTACCTCATCGTGGACAACAACCCGTCGCCGGTCGCGGCGACGATTGAGCTCACGCCGGAAAGCGGCCGCGCCGACATCGAGACGCGTATCCGGGTAGAGCAGTACAGCTATGTGCGCGCGGTGGCCGAGCTCTCCGACGGCACGCTCGCCGCGCAGGCCCGGTTCGTCAAGGCTTCCGGAGGCTGCTCGGCGCCGGCGGGAGGCGATACCGAAGCGGCCGGCCGTATAGGGCGCATGCGGCTCGCCGTGGGCGCCGGCGGCGCCTATGGCGAGCCGGTGGCCGCGCAGCTCATGGTGAATCATCCCAACCACTCGGGGCTCGCCATGGATCAGCTCACGCGGCTGTACACGCCGGCGTACTTCGTGCGCTCCGTGAAGGTGAGCTATGCGGGCAAGCCCGTGTTCTCTGCCGAGGTCGATTTCTCGATCAGCGAGAACCCCTATTTCCGCTTCTACTTCGTGCCCCACGCTCCAGGGGATCTGAAGGCGGAGGTGATCGACACGAAGGAGCTCAAGTTCGAAACCACCGCCGCGGTGCGGCGCAGTGCGAGCCGGGCACCGGGCCGGCCCGAGCCCTAGTCACCGTGCGGTCAGCGGGGCACGTCGCAGCGCTTCATCGCCTCGCCCTGGACCTGCATGAAGCGCTTCGCGAGCTCCCGGGTTTGCGGCGGGTCGCGGAACACTCCGCCGCGCTCGCCGCCGAGACTCTGGTAGCGTGCAGCGGTGGCGGCTTCCACGAAATCATCGTAGGAGTATTTCTGGGCAATCTCGTCGATGACACAGGCGCACTTGTAGACGAATTCCTGCTTGCCTGCGTTCCTCTGCATGCACTCGAGGACGAACTCGACCCGGCCGGAAGTCGGATAGTCGTGCGCCGTCGCTTCCATCGCGGCAACCAACAGCGCCAGGGCACAAAAACGCACATCCCATGCTAGCACGCGTTCTTGCCGCATTTGCCGGCGCTCTCCTTGGGTCGCTCGCGCAGGCCGGACCCTATCCCGATCCGATCGATCTCGGGCGCGGCGTGCACGTCTTCGTGGGGGCGCTGGAGGAGGCAAGCCGGGAAAACGGCGGCCACATCGCCAACCAGGGATTCATCGTCGCCGCCCGGGGCGTCATCGTGATCGACAGCGGTCTCTCCGCCGGATTCGCGGAGCACATGCTGCGTGTCATTCGTTCCCGGACAGACAAGCCGCTCGCTCTTGTAATCCTTACGTGGCCGATGGACGAGGCGATCTTCGGCGCGGCGTTCTTCCAGGACCATGGCGCACCGGTGCTCGCTCACGAGGCGGCAGCGCGGCTCATCGCCGAGCGCTGCGAGCGCTGCCTCGCGCAGCGCCGCGCCGCCCTCGGCGAGGAGGTCATGGCCGGGACTCGCGTGCCGCGCCCCGATCGTGTCTTCAAGGGCTCGCGGCTCTTGTCGGTGGCCGGCCGCAAGCTCGAGCTCATCGATGAGGACGGCGCTGCGGCGCCAGGCAGTCTTGCGGTGTGGGATGCCGAATCGGGAGTGCTCTTTGCAGGCGGCCTGGCGAGCTTCGGCCGCATTCCCGAGACGGCAAATGGCGCCTTGGACGTCTGGGCCGCGGCGCTGGAGCGGCTTGCCGCCCTGCCCGCGCGCAGCGTGGTTCCCGCGCACGGAACACCCGGCCCGCCCGCTCGCCTGCGCGAGCTCGCCGCCTATCTGGACGCGCTGCAGGGCCGCACGCAGCGAGCGTATGCCGCCGGGATGAGCTTGCTCGAGGCGCCGCGGGCGGTCGCGGTCAGGGAGTACCGGGATTGGGCGCTCTACGATACGGTTCACCCCCGCAACGTCCATCACGCCTATCTGGCCCTCGAGCGACGTGACCTCGAAGGCGAGCCGCCGCCCTGACCGTGGAGACGGTGGGATGCGTCCCCGCCGGTGGGAAGCATCGATAGGGCATATCGATATGAGGCGAACGGTCGCAGCGTCCCAGCCCCTGAACCGCTTGCGTTAGGCGCATACTATGTCGCGCAGGAGGGGTCCATGCTCACGGACGGAAGTCACGCACGTCTCGTGCACTCCGTGATTCGCGGTACGTCGCGCAGTGCGAACGCACCCGAGCACGTGATGCGCTCGTGGCTGCGCTGTGTCGACGAATACGGCCTCGAGCCCGAATCGGGCGCGCAGCCCGCGGTCCTTTCGAACCAGGAGCTCCTCGCCCGCAAGGAGCAGAGCCAGGATCTTCTCTCCTTCGCCGACACGGAGATGGCGCATCTGCACCGCCAGCTCGCCGGCTCTGGACACTCGATCATCCTGACCGACCGCGACGGCGTCCTGCTCTCCTACTACGGCGACTCGAGCTTCAAGCATGCGGCCTCGCGCTCCGGTCTGGTCCCGGGCGGCGTGTGGAGCGAGCGCTATGGCGGCACCAACGGCATGGGCACCTGCCTCGCCGAGCGCGCGCCGCTCATCGTGCATCGCGACCAGCACTTCCTCGCGCGCAACACCGGGCTCACCTGCTGCGCCGCGCCCATTTTCGATCCGGCGGGCGAGCTCGCGGGCGTGCTCGACGCCTCCGGCGAGTCCGACCGCGCGCAGCACCACACGCTCGTGCTGGTGAACCTCTCGGCGCAGGCGATCGAGAAGCGCCTGTTCCTGCACCGCTTCCGCGACGCGTTCGTGGTGCGCTTCCACAGCCGGCCCGAGCTCGTCGGCACCTCGAGCGAAGGCATGCTCGCGTTCGACGCGCACGGCAGGATCGCCGCGGTCGACCGGAACGCCCTGTTCCAGCTCGGCTGCAAGCAGGCGGCCGACCTCATGAGCGGGGCGCCGCTAGAGCGCGTGTTCAACATTTCGCTGCCGGCGCTGCTGGGCCGTTGCCGCAAGAAGTCGTTCCACCCGCTGCCGGTTTACGAAATGCGCCACGGCGGCCGCTTCTTCGCCCTGGCGCAGGAACCCGAATCGGCGCAGATCTCGCCGCGCGCCGCGCCGCCGGCGCCCGCCGCCGCGACCCCGGCCTCGAGCCCGCTCGACGAGCTCGATTTCGGCGACCCGGTCATGGCGCGCAGCATCCGCGCCGCCAAGCGCGTCGCCTCGCGCGCCCTGCCGATTCTTCTCGTGGGCGAGACCGGCACCGGCAAGGAGCTCTTCGCCCGCGCGCTGCACGCGGCGAGCGAGCGCGCGGCCGGACCGTTCGTCGCCGTGAGCTGCGGCGAGCTTTCCGAACCCTTGCTGCAGGTCGCGCTCGCGCAGGCCCGTGGCGGGACGCTGTTCCTCGACGACGTCGGCGAGCTGCCGGGTACGCTGCAGGCGCGGCTGCTCCACGTGCTTGAGCACCGCGAGGCCGGCCCGGAGTCCGGCGAGCAGCGCGTGGACGACGTCCGGCTCATCGCGGCGAGCGCGGCGAGCCTCGAGCCAAGGATCCGGCGCCAGGAGTTCCGCGAGGACCTGTTCTACCGCCTGCAGGGGCTCGCCCTGACGTTGCCGCGACTCTGCGAGCGCGCCGACAGGCGCGCGCTCATCCGGCATCTCTTCGCCCAGGAAGCGGCCGACACCCCTTCGGTCTCGCTCAGCGAGCCGCTGATCGAGGCATTGGGCGCGCAGCGCTGGCCCGGCAACCTGCGACAGCTGCGCAACGCGCTGCGTGCCATGATCGCCCTGCGCTCGGGCGACCGGCTCGACGTCGCCGACCTGCCGGCCGACTACAGCCTCGGCCCGCGCGTCGCGCAAGCCGATTCCACCGCCGAAGGGCTGAACGCGCTCGGCATGGCCGAGCGCGCCGCGCTGCTGCGCGAGCTCGAGCACGAGCACGGCAACATCAGCCACGTCGCACGCAACCTCGGCGTCAGCCGCAACGCCGTGTACCGGAAGATGCAACGGCTGCACATCGCGTGGCCCGCCAAGGAGCCGCGGCACTAACCGAAGGGAGCTTCAGCGCCCCGCGAGCTGCAGGTTTCGCGCGTGGAACCGCAGGTGGTCCTCGATGAAGCTCGCGATAAAAAAGTAGCTGTGGTCGTAGCCCGCCTGCCGGCGCAGCTCGAGCGCCACGCCAGCCCGGCCGCAGGCTTCCTCGAGCAGGGCCGGCTTGAGCTGGCTTTCCAGGAACTGGTCGCTCGTCCCCTGGTCGACGAGCAGCGGCGGCCCTCGCCAGCCGCGTTCCTCGATCAGCGCGGTCGAGTCGTACTGTCGCCACGCGGCGCGGTCGGATCCTAGGTAGCCGGTCAGCGCCTTTTCACCCCAGGGGCAGCGCATCGGCGACGAGATTGGCGCGAACGCGGACGCGGACTTGTACTTCTCGGGATTCTTCAAAGCTACGGTCAGTGCACCGTGCCCGCCCATCGAGTGGCCGAAGATCCCGCTTTTCTCCCCGTCTACAGGAAACGATGATTCGATGAGCTCGGGTAGCTCTCTCGCCACGTACGAGTACATCCGATAGCCGCGCGCCCAGGGCGCCTGCGTCGCGTCGACGTAGAAACCTGCGCCGAGGCCAAAGTCGTAGCTCTCGGCTTCGCCCGGAATCTTCAGCCCGCGCGGGCTGGTGTCGGGCACGACGAGCGCGAGGCCGAGCTCGGCGGCGACGCGCTGCGCCCCGGCCTTGACGATGAAGTTCTCCTCGGTGCAGGTGAGACCGGAGAGCCAGTAGAGCACCGGCGCCGAACCCGCCTCGGCGTGCGGCGGCAGGAAGACGCCGAAGCGCATGTTGGTCCCGGTTTCCCGGGACTCGTGGCTATAGACCGCCTGGACGCCCCCGAAGCATCGGCTTTTCGAGAGGCTGTTCAGTACACCACCACCGCGCGGATCGACCTCCCGGCGTGCATCAGGTCGAACCCCTCGTTGATGTCGGCGAGCTTCAGCTTGTGCGTGATGAGGTCGTCGATGTTGATCTTGCCTTCCATGTACCAGTCGACGATTTTTGGCACGTCGCGGCGGCCCTTTGCGCCGCCGAACGCGGTGCCCTTCCACACGCGCCCCGTGACGAGCTGGAACGGGCGCGTCTTGATCTCCTGGCCCGAACCTGCGACGCCGATGATCACCGACACGCCCCAGCCCCTGTGGCAGCACTCGAGCGCCTGGCGCATCACGTCGACGTTGCCGATGCACTCGAAGCTGTAGTCGGCGCCGCCTCCGGTCAGCTCCACCAGGTGCGCCACCAGGTCGCCCTGCACTTCCTTCGGGTTCACGAAGTGCGTCATGCCGAACTTCTCGCCCAGCGCCTTGCGCGCGGGATTCAAGTCGACGCCGATGATCTTGTTGGCGCCGACCAGGCGCGCGCCCTGCACCACGTTGAGCCCGATGCCGCCCAGGCCGAACACCACCACGTTCGCGCCCGGCTCCACCTTCGCGGTGTTGATGACCGCGCCGATGCCGGTGGTTACGCCGCAGCCGATATAGCAGACCTTGTCGAACGGCGCGTCCTCGCGGATCTTGGCCACCGCGATCTCGGGCAGCACGGTGTAGTTGGCGAACGTGGAGCAGCCCATGTAGTGGAAGACCTGCTTGCCGCCGAGCGAAAAACGGCTGCTGCCGTCCGGCATGAGGCCCTTGCCCTGCGTGGCGCGGATCGCGGTGCACAGGTTCGTCTTGCCCGAAAGGCAGGACTTGCACTGCCGGCACTCGGGCGTGTAGAGCGGGATCACGTGGTCGCCCTTCTTCAGCGACGTCACCCCGGCGCCGACGTCGACCACGATGCCGGCGCCCTCGTGGCCCAGGATGGCGGGGAACAGGCCCTCGGGGTCGGCGCCCGAACGGGTGAACTCGTCGGTGTGGCAGATCCCGGTGGCCTTGATTTCCACCAGCACTTCGCCCGCCTTCGGGCCCTGCAGCTGCACCGTCTCGATCGTCAAAGGCGCGCCCGCCTTGTGCGCGACCGCTGCGCGGACGTCCATGGCTACACCTCCATGAGCAAGTTGAACCCGCCCTTAGCGGGCGAGAGCGCCGGATGCCTTGGCGGTGTGCGTGGCGATCGCGTCCATCAGCGCCGGCGACAGGCAGTCATACGGCTCGAGCTTGAGCTCCTTCAGCCTGGAGCGCACCGCGCCCATGTTGTCGGGATCGGCGCCGGACTCGATGATCGAAGAGACGAAGGCGGCGAACTGTGCCGGCTGCCAGCCCTGCTCCTTGGAGAGCTCGCTGTGGACGAAATCGAGCCCGTAGAACGGGTGCGCTTTGTTCTCGATGCGCCCGTACATGTGCACGCCGCACTCCTTGCAGGCGTAGCGCTGGATAGTGGCCTTGGGATCGACGATGGCGAGCTTGTTGCCGTTCGCCTCCACGCTGAGCTTGTCGCGTGGCACGACGGCGACCTGGGAGAAAAGCGAGCCCTTCGGCTTCCAGCACTTCGTGCAGCCGCAGACGTGGTTGTGAGCGATCTGCGTGCCGATCGCCACCTGGACCCTGTTCTGCGAGCAGTTGCACCATAGCGTCCCGCCAGCGAAATTCGGCGCCGCGGGCTTGAGGCCACCGTCCACCTGCGGGTGTATCTTGACATTGCTCATCGTGAAATCTCCCGTTAGCGCTGCATCGGACAAGTCGAGCGCGAACATCTTGCACCCAGGCCCCGGGCGAAGGCAACGCATCCGTGGACCCGCGGCCGGCTGCCCGGCCGACGGGGTTGGCCAGCTGTTCCGTTTTGGGACAGCCCGCACCTCCGCTGCACGGCGCATCGCAGCATCCCTGCTGTGCAGCGTTGTATGGATTACAGGTTACGGGGGCGAGACCGGCCTCTATGGGATCACGGCACGGACCGTCATGCCGAACCTCGAGGAAAACCTGCGCTACGCCACGACGCGGGAGCAGCGCTGCGTGAACCTCACTGACGTCGACTCCTTCTTTCCGATCCTTCGCCACCCCTCCCTTGAGGGCTGTCATCTCGATGACCGCTATCGCCTGGTTTGCGCCAACCCGCAAATCGCGACCGGGACAGCGCGGCTCGATACCGTCGGCGAGCGCATCGCCGGAATCCTGGAAATCAAGATGGGTGGCAAGAACATGACGTTTTCGCAGCGCATCGAAGCCGTCCGCCAGCGCGATTGCGATGGCGCTCAGCGCCAGTGATCGTTGCGCGCGCCGCGGGGCCTGCCTTAGCATCGCCCGATGCCCGGGCCGCGAATCGACGTGATGCTGGTCGACGACCATGCGGTCGTGCGCATGGGCTTTCGCCTGCTCATCGAAGCCGCCCCCGACATGCGAGTCGTCGCCGAGGCGGCGAGCGGCGAGGACGCCGTGCGCGTGGTCGAGGAGGCGCGGCCCGACGTCGTTGTCATGGACATCTCCATGCCGGGCATCGGCGGGCTCGAGGCGCTGCGGCGCATCCTCGCCAAGGCGCCCGAGGCGCGGGTGCTGGTGCTCTCCGCGCACGAAGACGCGATGCACGCCCGCCGCACGCTCAAGGCCGGGGCGGCCGGCTATCTCACCAAGCGCAGCGCCGCCGAGGCGCTGATCGAGGCGATCCGCCAGGTCTGCCAGGGCGGGAGCTTCCTCGAGCCGCAGATCTCGGAGCAGCTCGCCGGGCGCAGCCGCACGCCGGAGCCGCTCGATACGCTGAGCGAGAAGGAGTTCAAGGTCTTCATCGCGCTCGCGAGCGGCCAGTCGGTCCAGGAAATCGCCACCGTGATGTCGCTCAGCCCGAGCACGGTCGGCACGCATCTCTACAACATCAAGCAGAAGCTGGGCGCGACGAACTCGGCGGAGCTCGCGCTGATCGCCATGCGCGCCGGCTTGCTCACGCCCTAGCCTCGAGCCGCTCCTCGCGCGCGGCGGCCGCCACCGGCAGCACGGCGCGTACCGTGACGCCCTCGCCTGCCGCGCCGGCGATGTCGAAGCTTCCGCCGAAGGCCTGCACGCGCTCGCGCATCCCGGCGACGCCGAAGCGGCCGTGCTGCGGCGCGGCGGCCGCGCCGAGACCCCGGCCGTCGTCGCGCACGCAGACTTCCACCGCGTCGGCGAAATCGCCGGCGCGGGCGCGCTGCACGGAAACGCTCACGTGGCGCGCATCCGCATGCCGCACGACATTGGTCAGCGCCTCCTGCACGATGCGGTAGACCGTAATGTTGAGCGCTTCGCCGAGGGTCTCGAGGTCGCCCTCCAGGCCGAGCTCCCAGCGCACCTGCGGATGGCGCCGCGACCAGGTCGCCACCGCGTCGCGCAGCGTCTCGGCAAGCCCCAGGTCGTCGAGGCCGCTCGGCCGCAGGCGCCGGATAATGCCGTGGACGACGTCGTAGATGTGCGCAGCCACCGACACGATCGTGTTGGCATTGTCGCGGATGTCGGACTTCGCATCGCCGGCGCGACCGGCGATCGCCGTGCCGATGGTCTTGATGGCGGTGACGCACTGGGCCAGCTCGTCGTGCAGCTCCCGCGCGATGGCGCGCCGCTCGCCCTCGAGCCGCGACTGGATGAGCGCGGTCAGCTTGCGGTTCTGCTCGAGCTCGCGCTCGGCCGCCTGCATGCGCTTGTGCTCGGTGATGTCGCGCATGCTGCAGATTTCGCCGATCACCCGGTCCGTCGCCGGGTCCACCAGCGGCGCGGCAGAGAGCGCCACCTCGACCACCCGCCGCGTTTTCGTCAGGCGCTGGCTTTCGGCGAGCTCGACGCTCGCGCGCCGCGCGATCGATCCGAGCTGGGCGCGCAGCTCATCGTGACGCTCAGATGGCGCGATCAGCGACGTCGGGCTGCCGACGAGCTCCTGCTGCGCGTAGCCGAGCAGCCGCTCGGCCGCCGCGTTGCAGTACGTGATCCGCCCCGAGAGGTCGCTGATGATGAGGGCGTCGCTCGACTGCTGCGCCACCAGCGCAAGCTGGCGGTTCTGCGCCAGGCTTTCCTCGAGCGCCTGCGCCATGCGGTTGAAGCCGCGGCTGATCGCATCGAACTCTGCCGGATGGAACGCAGGCAGGCGCGCATGGAAGCGGCCGCGCGTGAGCTCGGCCAGCCCGTCCAGGATCCGCGGCAGCGGCCTGAGCGCGCGGTTGAGCAGCCAGAAGACGGCCGCATTCACGAGCACGAGGAAGGCGAGCGCGAGCAGCGCGAACGTCTGCAGGTCGTCCCAGGCCTCGACGATCGAGCGCGACGCGTCCGGCGTCACGACGATTTCGCCGCCCGGCAGCTCGAACCGCGCCTCGGCAACCTCGGGCTTGACAAGCGCGCTGAACCACTCCGGCGCCCGCTTGCCCGGGCGATAGGTGGACGAGGGCGACTGGTAGAGCAAAGTCCCGGTCTCATCGTAGAAGCGGATATCGTTGCCGCGCACCCGGCCCACCCGCCGCAGGAGTGCGAGCAGCGCGTCGCTGCGCTGCGCCGGTCCTGGCTCGAGGTAGGCGCCTGCCACCACGGTCTCGACGAGCTGCACGGCGACGCGCGTGGTCGATTCGATCTCCTCGCGCACCGAGCTGCGCAGGTCGTTCACCATCTCGTACACCATCGCCAGGGTGAACGCGACCGTCACCAGTGTGATCACCAGGTTGATGCGAAGGCGCAGGCTCATACCGCGCGCAGATCGTCGGTGGCTCGGCGCAGCGCCGCCGCCATCTCGGCCCCGGTGGCCGAGTGTCCGCCGTTCTCGACAAGGCGCAGCCCGGCTCGCGGCAGCCGCTCGGCGAGCGCGATCGCCGCTCGGGGCGGGCACACGCGATCGCGGACACCCTGCACGATCAGCACCGGGGTTTCCCTCAACGGCACCAGGCCGGAAAGGAGTTCCCCCGGCGCAAGGAAGCAATCATGGGCAAGGTAGTGCAGTTGCACGCGCGCCCGCCCGAGAACCGTCGCCGGATCCTGCGCTCCACCCGCCGCCGCGGAGTCTCCCGCGTCCAGGCGCATCACGGCATCCTCATAGGCGACCCAGCGCTCCGCGGCCGCCGCGTCGTCGCGCATCACGAGACCATGGTAGTGCTCCAGGAGGTCGGCGCCCGCGCCTTGGGCGAGCGCCTGTCGCGCCTGCGGCACGAGCTCGCCAAGTCCGCCGAGATACCAATCGACCTCCTCGCGGCTGCCCAGGAACACCCCGCGCAGCACCATGGCTGCGATGCGCCCGGGATGCGCGCCGGCGTAGGCGAGCGCCAGCGTGGCGCCCCATGAGCCGGCGAAGACCATCAGGCGCTCGAGCCCGAGGTGCCCACGAAGCGCCTCGATGTCCCGAACCAGGTGCGCGGTCGTGTTCTCCTCGATACGGCCGCGCGGCGTCGAGCGGCCGCAGCCGCGCTGGTCGAACAGCACGACGCGGTAGAACGCCGGGTCGAAGAACCTGCGGTGCACCGGCCGCACCTGGCTGCCGGGGCCGCCGTGGAGGAAAAGAACCGGAAACCCAGCCGGGTTGCCGCATTGCTCGACGTGGAGCGCGTGGCCACCGCCGACGGGGAACTGCTGCTCCGCAAAAGGCTCGAGCGGCGGGTAGAGAGTCGAGTCGGCGGGAGTCACGCTGGGGGCATTATCAGCCGCTGGCTCATGAAAATCATGATTTTGCGGAACGGACCGGAGCGAGCGGAGGCGCTTTGCACCATAATGTTCTCGGGAGAGTGCACGGCAACGCCGGGCGCGCTTCCACTCAGGAGACACACATGTGGACCAAGCCTGAATACACCGAGATGCGTTTCGGCTTCGAGGTGACGATGTACATCGCCAGCCGCTAACCCCGGCCGGTACCGAGACCAGGGCCCCGCAAGGGGCCTTGCTTTTTATGCATATACGGGTGCTCGGGTCGGCCGCCGGCGGCGGCCTCCCGCAATGGAACTGCAACTGCCGCAACTGCGACGGCGTGCGCAAGGGCACGATCCGCGCGCAGGCGCGAACGCAATCTTCCATCGCCGTTTCCGCCGACGGGACCGACTGGATCCTGTTCAATGCCTCGCCGGACGTGCTCGCGCAACTGCGCGGCTTCCCGCGGCTGCAGCCCGGGCGTGCCATCCGCGACACCGGGATTCGCGCCATCGTGCTGATCGACGCCCAGATCGACCACACCACCGGGCTGTTGATGCTGCGCGAGGGTGGCAAGCTCGCGGTGTACTGCACCGCGCAGGTGCGGGAAGACCTCACGCGCGGAAATCCGATCTTCGGCGTGCTCGAGCACTTTTGCGGTGTCGATTGGCATCCAATCGAGACGCACGGCCGAGCCGCGTTCTCCGTTGCGGGCGCACCCGGGCTGTCGTTGACCGCGGTGGCACTTAAGAGCAAGCCGCCGCCCTACTCGCCTCACCGCAACGAGCCACGCCCCGGCGACAACATCGGCGTGCGCATCGTCGACGAGCGCAACGGGCGCTCGGTGTTCTACGCGCCTGGATTGGGCGAGATCGAGCCGCATCTGCGGCCCTTTCTTTCCGCAGCCGACTGCGTGATGGTCGATGGCACGTTCTGGACCGACGACGAGCTCGCGCGGCTTGGGATCTCCAAGAAGCGCGCGCGCGACATGGGGCACCTGCCGCAGTCCGGGCCCGGCGGCATGCTGGAGCTCCTGACGCCCCTGGCGGCGCGCAGGATCCTCATCCACATCAACAACACCAACCCGATCCTGGACGAGGATTCGCCCGAGCGCGCCGCGCTCGACGCGGCCGGGATCGAGGTCGCCTATGACGGCATGGAAATAGAACTGTGAAGGAAGAAATGGGGCCCGCTGGTCGCTTACCTTGGTCCAGAGAGGAATTCGAACGGCAGCTGCGCGCGAAGGGCGAGCGCTACCACATCCATCACCCGTTCCACGTCGCAATGAACAACGGCCGCTGCACGCGCGCGCAGGTGCAGGGTTGGGTCCTCAACCGCTTCTATTACCAGGTCAGCATCCCGATCAAGGACGCCGCGATCCTCGCCAACATGCCCGATCGCGACCAGCGCCGGCGCTGGATCCAGCGCATCCTCGACCACGACGGGGCTCAGGGCGCCGAGGGCGGCATCGAGGCGTGGCTGCGCCTTGGCGAGGCGGTCGGCCTCGCGCGCGATGAGGTCACTTCGCTCAAGCACGTGCTTCCCGGCGTGCGCTTTGCCGTCGACGCATACGTCAATTTCGCCCGGCGCCGCCCCTGGCAGGAGGCGGTGTGCGCCTCGCTCACCGAGCTCTTCGCGCCCGAGATCCACAAGGAGCGGCTCGCGGGCTGGCCGCAGCACTATCCGTGGATCGACGCCTCCGGCTATGCGTACTTCCGCGGCCGCCTGGCCGAGGCGCGCCGCGACGTCGAGCACGGCCTCGAAGTGACGCTGGAGCATTTCCGCTCGCGTGGCGAGCAGGAACGGGCGCTCGAGATCCTCCAGTTCAAGCTCGATATCCTTTGGAGCATGCTCGATGCGATGCAGGTCGCCTACGGCATCGGTGAGGAAAAGGGACGATGAGCGATTCAGGCGAAGATCCAATATTTGAATTGGCACGCCACTACCGGTTCCAGTGGGAGCCGGCGCAAAACGCGTTCGTGCTGCTCTATCCGGAAGGCATGGTGAAGCTCGGCGGCAGCGCGGGCGAGATCCTCAAGCGCGTCGACGGCAATTCGCCGGTGTCGGCGATCATCTCCGACCTCGAGCGCGCTTTTCCCGGCGTCGAATTGCGCCGCGATGTGACCGAATTTCTCGCCCATGCGCGCGAGAAAGGATGGCTGCGTGCCCGCTCGGCCTGAACCGGGACCGCCGCTCTGGCTGCTCGCGGAGCTGACCTACCGCTGCCCCCTCCACTGCGTCTACTGCTCGAACCCGGTCGACTACACCCGGTACAAGGAAGAGCTCACGACCGAAGAGTGGCTCCGCGTACTGCGCGAGGCGCGCGAGCTCGGCGCCACGCAGCTCGGCTTCTCGGGCGGCGAGCCGCTGATGCGCGACGACCTCGAGGCACTCGCCGCCGAGGCCCGGCGGCTGGGCTATTACTCGAACCTCATCACTTCCGGAGTGGGGCTGAACGAGCGGCGCATCGCGGCGCTGAAGGAAGCAGGCCTCGACCACATCCAGGTGTCGTTCCAGGACTCGACGCGCGAAATGAACGACTTCCTGTCGAGCACGCGCACCTTCGAGCTCAAGCGCCGCGTCGCGAAGATGGTGAAAGCGCACGGCTATCCGATGGTGCTCAACGTCGTGCTGCACCGCCTGAACATCGACCATGTCGGACAGATCCTGGAGATGGCGGCGGAGCTCGAGGCCGACTACGTCGAGCTCGCCAACACGCAGTACTACGGATTCGCCTACGCGAACCGCGAGGCTCTGATCCCCTCGCGCGCGCAGCTGGAGCGCGCCGAAGAGGTCACCAACGCCTTCCGCGCCCGCGTGGGCGAGCGGATGAAGATCTTCTTCGTGGTGCCGGATTACTACGCCAACCGCCCCAAGGCCTGCATGAACGGCTGGGGCTCGGTGTTCCTGTGCGTGGCCGCCGACGGCGTGGCGCTCCCGTGCCACGAGGCTCGGATGCTGCCGGGGCTCGAGTTCCCCAGCGTGCGCGACCGGAGTCTCCGCTGGATCTGGCGCGAATCGCCGGGGTTCAACCGCTATCGCGGCGACGAGTGGATGCGCGAGCCCTGCCGCAGCTGCCCGGAAAAAAGCCGCGACTTCGGCGGCTGCCGCTGTCAGGCTTATCTCGTGACCGGCGAGGCGGCCAACGCCGATCCGGTTTGCGACAAATCTCCCCATCACAACCTCGTCGTCGAAGTCACCGCGCGCGCCCGGGAGGGCGCCGTCGACGTGAAGACGAAGCCCGTCCTTTTCTACCGGGACGACGAAACGTCGCGCGCACTCTCCCATGAAGGGAAAAAGGCCCCGACGGCATGAACGCACCGCAAGCCGCCGGCGTGAGCCTCAACGCCGCGGTGAGCGCGGCGGGTCTGGTCAAGCGCTACGGTGAGGTCGCGGCAGTCGAAGGCCTCGATCTCGACATCGCGCCGGGAGAGTTCTTCGGCCTGCTCGGGCCGAACGGCTCGGGCAAGACCACCACGATGCACATGCTTGCGACCCTCATCCGGCCGAGCGACGGCAGAGCGACTGTGGCGGGCTACGACGTCGCCAAGGCGCCGGTCCAGGTGCGGGCCTCGATCGGCCTCGTGTTCCAGGAATCGGCGCTCGATCGGACGCTGACCGTGGCGCAGAACCTGCGCTTCGCGGGCCTGCTGCACGATCTGCCGCCGCGCGCGATCGAGGAACGCAGCCGCGAGCTGCTCGAGCTGTTCGATCTCGCGGAGCGGCGCGACCAGCCGGTCGGGACGCTCTCCGGCGGGATGCGCCGCGCGCTCGACATCGTGCGCGGCGTGCTCCACGAGCCCCGCTGCCTGCTGCTCGACGAGCCCACGATCGGCCTCGACCTGCCCAACCGCCGGCGCATCTGGCGCTTCATCGAGCGGCTGCGGGCGCGCACCGGGATGACGGTGCTCCTCACCACCCACTACCTCGAAGAAGCCGACGGCTGCGACCGGGTGGTGTTCATCCGCAGGGGCCGGCTGGTGGAATCGGGCGCGCCGCGAGAGCTGGTGGCGCGGCTCGGCCGCCACATCCTGGAAGTGGAAGGCGCCGACCTGGACGGCCTCGTGGCCGCGCTCGAGCCGAAGCTTGGTAGCGCCCTGCGCGAGGGCGACGCCGCACATTTCCGCTGCGCCGAGGACGATCTCGCGCTGCTTTCGCGACTCCAGGCCGAGATGGGAGGAAAGGCTTCGGTTTGGCGCGTCCGGCGCCCGAACCTGAACGACGTCTTCCTCTGGGTGGCGGCCGGAAAGCGGGTGGCCTGATGCCGGTCCGGCCGATCTACGCGGTGCTGGAAAGAGAGCTCCTGAGGATGGTGCGGCAGCGCACGCGGCTGGTCGCCGCGATGGTGCGCCCGCTCATCTGGCTCCTCGTCATCGGCGGCGGCTTCGCCGCGATCGTCGGCGGCGACTACAGGAGCTTTCTCGTGCCGGGCGTCCTCGGCATGACGATGCTCTTCGGCGCCATGCTGGCGGCGCTCGGCACCGTGTATGACAAGGAATCCGGCGTCATGCGCATGATGCTGGTCGCGCCGATGGCGCGGGCCTGGCTCGTCGTGGCGAAGCTCATCTCGGCCGCCGCGGCGGCGGCAGTGCAGGCCGTCCTCCTCCTCGTGCTCCTCGCGCTGCTCGGCTACGCCGGAAGCGGCACTGCATGGGGGTTGCTCGCCGCGGCAATCGCCGCCACTTCGTTCGCGTGCGCTGGCATCGGCATGCTGACCGCGTCGTTCTCGCGCACGCTGGAAAACTTCGCCGGCATCATGAACTTCGTCATCTTCCCGGTGTTTTTCCTGAGCGGCTCGCTCTACCCGGTGCGTGAGCTGCCGCCTGTGCTCTACTGGACGGCGACGCTGAACCCCTATACCTACGGCGTCGACCTGCTCAAGCACGCGCTGCTGGTGGGCCGCTCGACCGCCGATTTCTCCGTCGCGGTCGACCTCGCCGTGCTCGTCGCGGCGACGCTCGCCTCGGCCGCCGTGGCGAGCTGGCGCTTTTCGCGCGAATCGGCCTACGAGCCGATGATCCACGTCCCGGCGGGACGGGCGCGATGAACCGGCGCGGCTTTCTTGCGGCCGGGCTCGCTTCGCTCGGCGCCGCTTGCGGGCTGCCCCAGCCGAAGCCCGAGGCCGAGTCGCCGCGCGTTTCGCTCCGGGATGTAAAGCGGCTCGTGGCGCAACGGGTCGACCCGATCGCCGGCCGCTGCAGGTACGTCGCCGGTCTCGGCACGCGGCAGGTCGCGCAGCCCATCCTCTACGCACGCCGTGGCGAGAGCTTCGATGCGCTGATCGAAAACGCCCTTCCCCAGCCGACCACGGTCCACTTCCACGGGCTCACGCTGCCGCAGGCGCAGGATGGCGCGGGGTTCGACCCGATCGCGCCGGGCGCATCGAAGCGCGTGCGCTTCCAGGTGCGGAACCGCTCCGGCCTTTACTGGTTCCACCCCCACCCGCAGGGCTTCACGGCGGAGCAGGTCTACGCCGGCCTCGCCGGCCTCCTGGTGGTGACCGACGAGGAGGACCAGGCGCTCGACGCAGCGCTCGCGCTCGTGCCGTCCAATCGCCTCGCGCTCGCCATCGCCGACGCGCGCGTCGAGAACGGGCTCATTCGCCCGTACGCACCCGGCGCCGCGGATTGCCTGAATGGCTGGATCGGCAACCAGGCAGTGGTGAACGGCAGGCTCGACGCCGGCTGGACGGTCGCCCCGGGTTGGCTGCGGCTGCAGATCCTGAGCGCCTGCAATGCGCGCGGCCTGCTTCTCGCTTTCCGTCAGGAAAGCGAGCTTGTCCCGTTCCACCTGCTCGGGACCGACGGCGGCCTCCTGGCCGCGCCCCGAGAGGTGGATCGCGTCTTCCTGCATGGCGGCGAGCGGGTCGACATCGTCGTCGACGTCAACGGCCGGCGCGCGCTCCAGGCGATCAGCCTCGAATTCGACGCCCGCCACCACGCGCAGAGCGCGCCGGCGCCGCACCGCCATCCGGGACGCGAGCGCTACGCGCCGCTCGCCGCGGAGACGGTTTGTGAAAACAACTCAAACGAGGGTGCGGGTCCCGCCGACGGCGCCGAGCTCGCCCTTTTCTCGCTCACTGTGGAAGGCACTGCCGCCGCTCGTACGCCACCGCTCCCGGCGCGACTCTCGGCGCTCGAGGAGCCCGTGCCGACGCCGGATGCGCCGACTCGCCGCGTGAGGCTCGACTTCGACGAGCGCACTGGGTTCCTCATCGACCAGGCGCCGTACGCCATCGACGAGACCGGGTTCAGCGTGAGCCGCGGCGCGCGCGAGGTCTGGGAGATCAAGAACAGCCCCATCTCGATGCCGCATCCCATGCACGTGCATGGCTTCGGCTTCCGCGTGCTGCGCAGGCAGGGCACGTTCGGCGCGGCGCGCCGGCTCGCCACCGAGCCGGGCGGTCGCTTCCCCACCGACCTCGGCGTCAAGGACACGGTGCTTGCCTGGCCGAACGAAACGCTGTGGCTCGCGCTCGACTTTGCCTTGCCGCCGGAAGCCGCCTTCGGCGGCCCGCAACGCTACATGTTCCACTGCCACAACCTCGAGCACGAGGACGCGATGATGATGCGCAATATCACCGTGACCTAACGGGAGGACGAAATGACTCGACGAATCGTCGGTTTGTTGCTTTTGACCGTGATGATGAAGCTTGCGCACGCGGGCCTCGCGCTGGTCGGGAACGAAAATGCCGGCACGGTCAGCTTGATCGACACGGCGAGCGACGAGGTGGTGGGCGAGATCAAGACCGGCGGCAAGCCGCGCGGCGCGGCGATCCTTGCCGCGCGCAAGCTCGCCTACGTATCGGACCAGCCGGCGAATGCCCTCCTGGTAATCGACCTCGAGAAGCGCGCCGTGACGAAGAAAGTCGACCTGGGCGAATCGCCCGAGGGCGTCTACGTCTCGCCCGACGGGAAATGGGTGAGCGCCGCGGTGGAGCTCACGAACAGCGTAGCCTTCGTCGACACCGGCACCGATACCGTCGCTTTCCGGGTGAAGATCCAGGGCGACAATCCGGAGCACGCCGTCTTCTCGCCCGATTCACGCTTCGTCTACGTGAGCGCCGAGGAGGACGACAAGCTCGAGGTGATCGACGTCGCCGCGCGCAAGCTCGTGGCCCAGATCAAGGTCGGCACCCGCCCGCGCGGCATCGCGTTCACGCCCGACGGCGCAAAGGCCTACGTCGCATGCGAGCGCGCCGACACCGTGTATGTGCTGGACGCGCGGCAGCACAAGATCCTGCGCACGATCAAGGCGGGGCTGCGCTCCAACGGCCTCGCGATGCATCCGGACGGCAAGCGCCTGTATCTTACGAACGGCGGCGCCGGCAACGTGATGGTGATCGACACCGCCACGGACAGCGTGACCGCCACGATCCCCGTCGGCCAGCGGCCCTGGAACATGGCGCTCACGCGCGATGGCGCAAAGCTTTACGTCGCCAATGGCCGCTCGGACAGCGTGTCGGTCATCGACACGGCCAAGAACGTCAAGATCAAGGACATCCCGGTCGGCAAGACGCCCTGGGGCGTCGCCATCTTCGAGTAAGACCACGCTGTGAAGCATGAGGGGGCATGCTTCGTTTTGGCCGGCACGCTGCTCTTTGTCCTTTCCGGTGAACCGAGCGAGGCGGCAAACCCGGCGGCGGAGCTCGAGGCGCCTGCAGTGGACGTCGTTGGCACGACGCCGCTGCCGGGCGTCGGCACGCCGATCTCGGCGGTGCCCGCCAACGTCCAGACCGCGACCGACCGCCAGATCGAGGCGCTGCCCTCCCCGGCGCTGCCGGACTTCCTCGAGCGTTCGATGGGCGGCTTCGTCTCGTCGAGCTCCCAGGGCAATCCGTTCCAGCCCGATGTGAGCTTCCGCGGCTTCACGGCATCGCCGCTCGTCGGCACGCCGCAGGGTCTGTCGGTATTCGTCGACGGGGTGCGGGTGAACGAAGCCTTCGGCGACGTGGTGAACTGGGACCTCATCCCGAAGAACGCCATCTCCAGCGTCACGGTGATTCCCGGATCGAACCCGGTGTTCGGCCTGAACACCCTGGGCGGAGCGCTCTCCGTCATTACCAAGAGCGGCACCACCTATCCCGGCGTCGCGGCGCAGGCCTACGGCGGCGCTTTCGGGCGCCGCGCGCTCGAGGCCGAGGCGGGAGGCCGGCGCGGGAGCGCCGATTTCTTCGTCGCCGGCACCGCGTTCCGCGAGTCCGGCTGGCGTGAGCACAGCTCGAGTGACATCAACCAGGTATTCGCGAAACTCGGGCACGAGGATGCGCGCAACGACCTCGACTTGTCGGTGAGCGTCGCCGACAACACGCTCGCCGGCACCCAGGCGCTGCCGCTGTCGATGCTCGACGCGCCGCGCCAGGCCTACACCTGGCCCGACCGGACCGAAAACCACCTCGCCGGCGTGAATCTGCGCGCGAGCCGTACCCTCGACGATGCCAACCTGCTGTTCGCGAACCTCTACTACCGCGAGACCCGGACGCGGGTCTTCAACAGCAACGTCAACGACGATTGCGCCGCGGGATTTTGCGACTTCACCGCGGTCAACAACCTGACCAACATCGACCAGGATCGCGCGGGCGCTTCGCTGCAGTACACGCGGCTCGCGCCCGTCGCCGGCCGCAAGAATCAGCTCACCGTCGGCGGCAACATCGACAGCGCCCGCACCCGGTTCACGGGCGAGTCGCAGCCGGCCGATTTCACCCCGGACCGCGGCACCACTTCGAGCGAGGCGTTCGAGGTCGACACTTCCGTCAAGGCGCGCCAGGAGCTCTACAGCCTGTACGCGCAGAACATCCTCTCGCTCACCGAAGCCTGGAGCGTCACGCTGGCGGCGAGCGCGAACGGCGCGCGCGTGCGCATCGACGACACCAGCGGCACGCAGCCCGAGCTGAACGGCGATCACAGCTTCTTCCGCGTCAATCCCGCGGCGGGCGTCGCCTGGTCGCCGCGGCGCGGTGACACCTGGTATGCGAACTATAGCGAGGGCATGCGCGCGCCGACGCCGATCGAGCTCACCTGCGCGGATCCGGCGGCGCCGTGCAAGCTGCCGAATATTTTTCTCGCCGACCCGCCGCTGAAGAAAGTGGTGTCGCGCACGCTGGAGCTTGGCCTGCGCCAGGCGCTGGGCGCGAATCTGCGGGCGAGCGCGGCGCTGTTCCGCACCGACCTTTCCGACGACATCCAGTTCATCAGCACGAGCGGCGCCACGATCAACGCCGGCTTCTTCCAGAACGTCGGTGACACCCGCCGCCAGGGCCTCGAGCTCGCGCTGGAAGGCGGGACCGGCAGGCTGCGCTTCGCCGCGCGTTACGCGCGCGTCAATGCAACCTTCGAATCGCCGTTCACCGCGTTCAGCCCGAACAATTCCACCGCCGACGCGGCGGGCGACATCCACGTCGAGTCCGGCAACCGGATCCCCGGCATCCCGCGCGACGCGCTCAAGCTGCGCGGCGAGCTCGATGCCTTCGAGCGTGCGACCTTCGGCGCGACGCTCCTCGGTTTCTCGAGCCAGTACGCGCGCGGCGACGAGAACAACCAGGACCGCAACGGCGCGGTGCCTGGCTATGCGTTCCTCAACCTCGACGCGCGCTGGCGGTTCCAGGCCGACTGGGAGCTTTTCGCCACCGTGACCAACCTCCTCGACCGCACCTACGCGAGCTTCGGCGTGCTCGGGGCCAACTTCTTCACCGGCCCGGGCAACACTTTCGACGCCACCAACATCCAGCCCGAGCAGTTCCGCACCCCCGGACTGCCGCGCGCCGCCTGGATCGGCCTGCGCTACGAAAGCGGCCGGAAGAAATAACGCGGATGCGGGGCTAGCGTCGCGGCGAAAAGTCGATCATCCGCGACGCCGGCGCCTCGGGAATGTGCGGACGCAGGTAGGGCTTTTCCGCTGCCGTGTGGCAGCCGTGGCACGAGTCGATCATCTTGCGATAGGCCACCCCAAACGCGTCCTTGTTCTTTCTTCCAACCGCCTCGCGCAGCTCCGTCAGCGACGTTTGTTCGATTCCCTTCAGCATTGCACCCACGTCGAGCTCTGCTCCATTCGAGAGCTTCCGCAATGGACGCAGGCGAACGGCCCAGTTGAGATGTGACCGCGTCTCGTTGAGATAGAACTCGGCAAGCGGCCAGTTCTCCTGCTGGCCGGCGAACCAGAGATTGGCGAAGTGGTAATCAACATCGGACATCGCGTGAGCTTGATCCGGTATTTGCCGCGTCAGGTTCTCGATCTCGGCCTTCAGCGCATCGATATCGCCTTGCGACCGTGCCTCGCCGCTCACCAAAGCCGCGGCAAGAATCAGCGAGAGTACGGACAGCGTGAGCACTCGCGAATGCATGGCTTGGCGTTCCTTGGGTGATGAGGCATTCTGTGGCTGTTCAATAATAGACAGCTCTGCATGACGCAGAATGCTTCGCGTAGGGAGAGTGCGGCTTGCGTCTTTCTGACGTTTCTCAAGCTCGGCTGCACTTCGTTCGGCGGTCCGATCGCGCACATCGGCTATTTCAGGCACGAGTTCGTAGAGCGCCGCAAGTGGCTCGACGACAAGACGTACGCCGATCTCGTTGCGCTGTGCAATTTCCTGCCGGGTCCGGCGAGCAGCCAGGTCGGCATCGCCGTTGGCATCTCGCGCGCCGGACTCGCGGGAGGTCTCGCGGCCTGGCTCGGATTCACCCTGCCGTCGGCTCTCGCACTGATCCTCTTCGCTTACGGCTTCACTGCATTGGGTCTCGGCGCTTCGGCGGGCTGGCTTCACGGACTCAAGATCGCCGCAGTAGCGGTGGTTGCGCAGGCGGTATGGAACATGGGGCGGACCCTGTGCCCGGACCGCATTCGCGCCTCGTTCGCAGTCGCCGCGGCACTCATCGTCTTTGCCATTCCCGGCACCTACGGCCAGCTCGGCGCTATTGCGGCCGGTGCGGTCGCGGGCTGGACGCTGCTCGACCCGGCCAAGCTCGCGGATTCGCGGGAAGAGCGCTTTGCAATCGGAAGACCGCTTGCCATCATCGCGTGGGGTTTGTTTTTCGGGTTGCTCGCGTTACTGCCTCTCGCGCGCCACGCCTCCGCCTCGCCCATCCTCGAGATCGTCGATAGCTTTTACAGGACCGGCTCGCTCGTGTTCGGAGGCGGACACGTCGTGCTCCCGTTGTTGCGGACCGAGGTCGTGCCTCCAGGCTGGGTAAGCGACGACGTTTTTCTTGCAGGGTACGGGGCTGCGCAAGCCGTTCCGGGTCCTCTCTTTACCTTCGCGGCCTACCTGGGCGCGGTGATGAATCACCCTCCGGGCGGTGTCGCGGGCGGCTTGCTTGCGCTCGTGGCGATCTTCCTGCCGTCGTTCTTGCTTGTGTTGGGCGCGTTACCTTACTGGGAGGCGCTTAGACGCAAAAGCGCCATGCAGCGGGCCTTGAGCGGCGTCAATGCGGCTGTAGTCGGGCTCCTCCTCGCGGCGCTTTACGATCCCGTGTGGACTTCGTCGATCAAAAGCAAGGCGGATCTCGCGATTGCCATCACCGCCTTCGCATTGCTCGCTTTCTGGAAGCTGCCTCCGCTGATGGTGGTCCTGTTCGCCGCGTTGGCGGGGTTCGGACTCGCATTCTGACGCCGCGCTCAGCGCTCGAGGCGGAAGTTGATCGGCACCAGCACCGGGAACTCGGCGAGGTCCAATCCCTGGGGCGGAACGGGCAGCACGCCGGCCTTGGAGACCATCGTGATCGCCTGCTTGTCCAGCGCCTCGTAGCCGCTCGACTGATAGACCGCGGCTTCGAGCAGGCGCCCCGAAGGCGCCACGCGCAGGCGCATCGTCACGGAGCCCTCCCAGCCGCGCAGCTCCGCCACCCGCGGATATTCCTTGTAGCGCGCAAGCGCGTCCGAAAGGCGCTTGGCGTAACGCGCAACCAGCTCCGCCGATGCGACCGGCTGTGGCGGCGCGGGAGGGGGCAGCGCAACCGGCTCCGGCGTGGATTGGACCGCGGCCGCGACCGGCGGCGGGATAATCGGCACAGACGGGCTCGCGGGTGCCTCATCGATCGCCGGCGCAGCTTGCAGTGCTTCGACTGGGGGAAGCGGTTGCGCAGGCTTGGCTAACGCCTGAGCCTTTTCATGCTTGCGCGATGCAGATTTCGGGCGCGCGGGCTGGGTTGCCGCCGGGCGGGCAGGCCGAGCCAGCTCGGCAACAGGGGCAACCGGCTCCTGCACAGGCTCCTGCACAAGGCGCACGCTCAGTGGCAGCGGCATATCGAACGACGGCAGCCGCGGCGCGGGTAGCGACAGCATGAGGGCGCCGGCGTGGACGACGACCGAGGCGGCGAGCGCGGCGCCGAAGCGATGCTCGTAGCCGACGGCGAGGTTCACCGCGCACTCCGCTGCGGCCACATGCGCGTGAAGACGCCGTCGCGCAGGTAGAGATGCCGCAGGGCCGCGGCCACGTGGAGGGTGATCAGCCCCACGAATACGTACGACGTGACCACATGGGTGGTGTTGAAGAGCGCATACAGGCGCCGGTCGTCGACGCCCCACGGCGGAAGCAGGACGGCATTGAACAGGTTCACGCCGAACTTGCTGAAGTTGGACGCGAGATACCCCGCTGCGGGCATCACGAGCATGCAGGTGTAGAGGCCGATGTGGCTCGCCCGCGCCGCGGCGCGCTCCCACGCGGGCACCGACGAGGGCAACGGCGGCGCGGAATGGGTAAGACGCCAGCCCAGCCGCACGAGGATGAGCAGGCCCAGGGTGAGACCGGTCGATTTGTGCAGGTTCACGTACACCGTGCGCGCGGGCGTCTTGCGCGGCACGCTCTGGAGGTACCAGCCGAAAGCTATCTGGCCGAAGATCAGCGCGGCCAGCAGCCAGTGGAGCGCCCTTGCGACTCCGTTGTAGCGTTCGCTCACGGCAGGCAGGGTCGCACCGTTCGCAACGAGATCACAATAGAGATTTTCATGAGGCGCCCGACTCACGCCGGGGGAGTCGTCGTCAAGCTGACGGCCGGAGGGCCTCGCTATCTGCTCGTCGAGGCGAGCGGGGGACGCGGCAGGTGGGTCTTTCCCAAAGGGCGCGTCGAGAAAGGTGAGACCGCGGACGCCGCCGCGAGGCGCGAGGTCTCCGAGGAGGCGGGCGTGCGCGCCCGAGCGATCCGGCGCCTGCGATCGGTCGAGCGAAAGAGGGACGGTGAGCGGATCGCCATCGCCTATTTCCTCATGGCCTACGCCGGCCGCACGCCGCCGCTCGAGAAGCGCAAGGTCGGCTGGTTCGCCCTCGACGAAGCGCTCGACGCGCTTCGGCTCGAAAAGAGCCGGCGCGTGCTGCGCTCGGCGGACCGCCTGGTCTGGGCTGCCATAGTCGCCGCCGTCTCGCTCGTGACGGCCGCGCTCGCCGTTGTCGCGCTGCTTGCCGCCTAGAAAGCGCTACAAGATTCTTTGCTTGCCGACACGCGGGTTGACGCGTCCGCCGTCCGCAATGCCGATCGCGACCACGATCTCGTCGGGGCGAGGCGCATCGGCCACGCCCACGGTCACGGTTTCGAAGTGGTCGAAGGACCAGGGGTTGTCCTTGTGGCCGAGCGGTAGGTCGAGCGTGGCGCCCGCGGCCGCCACCCGCTGCGTGGACGGGATCAGGGCTTCGCCGCCGCCGAGCGCCGCGCGCATCGGCTTGCCCATCTTGGGATGGCAGAGCGCCGCGGCATGCTCGAGGTCGCCGGCCACGCCGACGATCGCGCCCTTGCCGTAGGACTCGGCCTTGTGCGGCAGCAGCGCGACGAGCTGCGGCATCACCAGCTCGGCGAGCTGGGCGCCGACGTCGAAGAGCGGCGACAGATCCTCGACGTGGCGCCCGGCGAACGGGTTGTGGATCACCGCGAGCGCGATGGCGCGGGTGATCGGGCGAGGCGCGCTCCTTCCGGCTTCGGAATAGACCACGTCCTTGGTGACGAGCAGCCTGCGGATTTCCATGCGCTATCTCCCGGGGTTTCAGTAGCTCGGTGCCTTCGCTGCGGCTCCGGGCTTCGCGAGGAGCAGCGAAAGCGGCAGTGTAAGCAGGATCAATGTGCCCATCACCGCGATGCTCGTTTCGACGCCGTAGCGATTGCCGAGCAGCCCGTAGCCGAGCGGGGCTGCGATCCCGCACACCGACCCGATGGTATAGAAGAAGCCGAAGGCGCGCGGCAGCCGCTCGGCCTCGACGTACTCGCCGATCGTCGCGTAGAGGACCGACGAGGTACCTTGCAGCACGACGCCGAGGAGCGGCAGCAGCACGAACGCCCCGACTCCCGGCAGCGCCAGCGCGGCGAGGATACCCGCGGCGGTTGCGAGCTCCGTGAGCACGATCATGCGCGCGATGCCCAGGCGCTCCGCCATCAGGCCGCACGCGAGCTTGCCAGCCATGCCTCCTACGAGCACCAGCGGAACCGACAGCACCGCCCAGTGCTCCGGCAGCCCCTTCGCGATGAGCAGGAACGCGATGAAAGTCATGAATCCCGTGCGTGTGCTCGAATCGAGCACTTCGATCAGGCAAAGCGCTGCGAATCCCCGCCGGTCGCGGATTCCCCAGCCGCCTGCGGATACCTTCGCCGGGAGCGAGTGCGCGCGCGACTCCGAGACGAGCATAAGCACTGCAGCGGCGGTGAGGATCGCGGCGACGCCGAAGCCGATCACCGGGACCTGCCACGACAGGCCTGCCACCAGCAGCAGCGACACGGTCCCGCCGAAGGCGAATTTGCCGACGTCGCCGGCGAAGTTGTAGGTGCCGAGCGCGGCGCGGCGCCCGTCCTGCGGAAAAGCGCGCGAGATGATCGTCGAGCACAGCGGGTGCTGCACCGCCGAGCCCGCGCCGGCAAGGAAGAGCGCCGCCAGGATGGCCCAGAACCCCGAAACGTAGCCGAGCGCGACGAAGGCGCCGCCGGCAGCGAGCGTGCCGAGGGCGAGCAGGTTGCGCTCGCCGAAGCGCTCCGCGACGAGCCCCGCCGGAATCTGGAACGCGGCCATCGCGGTGCGGTGCGCGGAGCGGATCAGGCCGACCTGCGCGAGCGAAAGGCCGAACGTTTGCGCGAGAAGCGGAAGCAGCACGTAGCTCACGTCCGACAGGCCGTCGTGCAGCGTGTGCGTGGCGCAGCAGGTCGCTAGCGTCCGCCGCTTCATTGCAGGGTCATTCGATCTTGACCCCGCCCGCTTTGACCACTTTCGACCAGAGCGCGTATTCGGTGCGAATGAGCGCGGTGAGCGCCTCGGGCGTACCGCCGAGCGCGATGCAGCCCTGCGCGGCGAGCCCCTCCTTCATCTCGGGCGAGTTGAGCAGCGCCGAGGTGTCGCGCTGGATGCGCTCGACGAGCGCCGCCGGCATGCCGCCCGGCCCGAGCAGCGCGTACCAGAAGTCCACCTCGTAGCCGGCGAGCCCCGCCTCGGCGGTGGTCGGAACGTCGGGCAGCGCGGGATAGCGGCTGCGGCTCGCCACCGCCAGCGGCCGCAGCCGCCCGCTCCTGAAGTGCTGCAAGCCCGAAAGCACCGCGGCATAGGTGATCTGGATGTCGCCGGCGAGTATCGCGGCCATCGCAGGCGCGATGCCTTTGTAAGGGACGTGGACCATGGTGGTTCCCGTGAGCTGCATCATGAGCTCGCCCGCAAGATGGACCGGCGTGCCGATGCCCGAGGAGCCGAACTTGATCGCCCCGGGGTGCGCCCGCGCGTAGGCAATCAGCTCGCCGAGCGTTTTCGCCGGAGCCGCCGGGTTGGCGACGATCACCATCGGCGCGGAGCCGACCTGGGTGATGGAGGTGAAATCGCGCTCGACGTCGAACGGCAGCTTGCCGAGCGCGGGATTGCTCGCATGCGAGGAGAACGCCATGAGCAGCGTGTATCCGTCCGGAGCGCTTCTCGCCACGAGCTCCGCGCCGATGTTCCCCGAGGCCCCGGGGCGGTTGTCGACCACCACCGCCTGGCGCCAGCGCTCGCCGAGCTTCTGCGCCACGAGCCGCGCGATGATGTCGGTGCCGCCGCCCGGCGCGAAGCCCACTACCATGCGCACGGGGCGCGCCGGGAACGTCGTCTGAGCCGAAGCGCTGTTCGATGCCAGG
>Ga0075435_100000069_pt1 | contig 53181 bp, 49 predicted proteins | sample RhiMethybrSRZTD4_FD_75302 | JGI IMG/M metagenome (GOLD analysis project Ga0075435, IMG submission 75302) | Populus rhizosphere microbial communities from Tennessee, USA - Rhizosphere MetaG P. TD hybrid SRZTD4 | ecosystem: Host-associated > Plants > Roots > Rhizosphere > Soil | place: USA...
GATACGGCCCAGCGTCGCCGGACTGAAGTTGTCATCAGCAAAAATGATGTACCGAAATCCCTTCTGATATAGTTCATTCGCTTCTTCGATAATTTTGTTGGTGAGACGCTGGCGCGGTTCCGTCCGTTACCCATACCGAACAGAAACTGCAATTCTCCGGGCACCCAGCACGACCGGTGACTGAAATTGCGTCGCGCCCTCAACGGTCACCCTCAAAAGCGGCCATGCGTGGTCGGTGCAAAACCGGCCATGCACGAAAGCCGTCCGGGACGAGTTAGTTCTACCCCGCTGCCTCTTGAGGTTCAGTGCATCCGTTATCTGCGGCTGTAGTTTTTTGCGGTAGGGGAGCGTGTCATCCATCACCAGAATGTTCATCAGCGTCAGGTGGGTCGCATCGAAAAACTTTTGAAACGCAAGATCGCTCTTGAATATGTGAACGTGCACGTCTATGGGCTGCATTGCGGCAAGAGAGTTCAAGGCTTGTTCGGAGCTGGTTTCATTAGCTGAACGTGCGAGCACCGGTCGCGAAATAAGCCAGGCGGCAAATGTCAAGAACACGACCATGAAAACGTGATCGCGATATTTCATTCTGCGCCTCACTCCTTCACAGCAGAATCGGTTGGATACCGGTCATCTCGCAGAAGTCGGCCAGTGCAGGATAAAGGTGAGAGCCGTACCCCAGGCATGCATACTCATTGGGCCAGTGTTGCACCATTTTTTCGATGCCGCAATGCACTGTTACGAAGCCGTGCGGCCAGAAAGGTATGCCGCATTCGTTTAAACGTCTTTCGATCTGATCCGCCGGAGGCTCGAAGACGGTGGCGCGCGTGACCACCATCTGAAATTCTCCGTTCACTCGTCCCAGCCGAGCCAAGACGCCATCCCCCACCTTGCAGATGAGCTTCACTGATAGCCCGCCCGCTTCACCTTCAGTCGGAATGCCGTGCTCGGCGAAACCTGCAGGGCCTAATTTGCTTGCCAATGACGGCGGGCAGGCGCCGTCTCCGATGATCTTGATTTCTTTTTTTGCGACGTCAATGTGCTGCAGGTCTCCGTAATATACAGGCTCCTGGCTCAGCTTGGTAAGCAGGAGCACGGTCAGAGCAGTATTGAAGTCGCCCAGCGTGGATGTACCGTGGCCGTTTTCGAGCATCATGCTCTGCGCGAAGCAAGTCGCAGCGTAGTTGTCTCCGAGGCCGGGGAAGGATTGAATCGTGTAGAAATCAAATTTCTCCCGCTCTACGATTTCTTTGAGAGCGAGATAAAGGCGGATGGAACGTTCGTTCACGACGGAAGGGTCTGGAGCCTTACCAAACAGTTTTTGCAGGCGTGGTGCGAGTGCTTCCAGTTTGTCTTTTGACACAGACTCTGCGGTGCGAATCAGCTCGGTGGTGTCGCGGGAGTCGATGTCCACTCCAAACATCCGCATCCACTGCGAGGGATCGGCCACCCCGCAAGTTTGGCCCATGCCTCGTCCGCCGAAAGACCCGATGGTAGAGAGATTGAGCCAGTTCTTCATGTGGGCGGCGCGGGCATAACTTACGATTTTGTCCAGCGTGGCCGTATCATCGGCGGCGCCGTAAACGAACTTGTGCGTGACTCCGATTTCTAGAAGCCCGCCATGCATCACCAACCCGCCAACTGGGCGCCAGCCCTGTGAGCCGGGGTGCGTCCAGAGCAAGACCCCTTTGCCGCTGGCGGCGTAGTCGCGGACAGCACCCACCAGGTAAGCGGCCCACACCCAGGTGCCGGAAAAGAGCACAATCGCGTCGATCTGCGGATTGTTTCTCATATTCCGCAGCGCCGCGATCGCTTCTTGCTTCGAGGCAATAACTACCGGATGCCGCACGACCTTCAGTCCGGCCTGCATTAGGGCTTCTTCGGAACGCGCGACGATTGATTCGTCGATGAAAGGCGTGCCCATGGGGTCTTTCAGCCCATCCTTGTGAACCCCATAGACAATGAAACCGACCGTCGGTTGGATCACGAAGCTCTCCTCAGGAAGCTGTGGCAGCCTGGACCTCGCGCACTTTGGCCAGGCTGGAATACAACAGCTGATATTGTTGACGCTGCACCCGATAGCTTTCCGCGATGCTTGGATCGGGCTCGATCGCATCGGCCACGTGCACCAGTTCAGCTATGGCTTCGGAAAATCCGGTGTAGGTTCCCGCTCCGACGCCAGCCAGGATCGCGGTTCCCAGACAAACTGCTTCCGGACAGCGTATCTGGTGCAGGCGGCATTTGGTAAGCGCCGCGCGCAACTCCAGGCCCACGGGTGACCGGCATCCGCCACCGGTGATATAAAGATCGCTGAACGATCCTGCCACTCGCTGCAAAAGCTCCGTCATATTTGCCAATTCGCAGGCAATTCCTTCGAGAATTCCTTTGTAAATGTCCGCAGCACTGGTCGCCGAACGAAGCCCGGCGATCACACCCGTGGCGTGCGGATTGAAATCGGGATTGCAGGTGCCCAGTAAATGCGGGGCAATGCACAACCCCGTGGGCCTGGTGGGCGCCCGTGCTTCCAATTCAGCCCAAGCGTTTGCGATCGAGCCATCAGCGTTTCCGTACAGGAGGTGCAGAAACCAATCCAGCATGATGCCCGAAGGGAAATAAGCAAGCGTTACGTAGCGGTCTGGTACTACGTGACAGTAAGTGTTCAGGTTCGCCGCGAGGGCTGCATCATTAATCGATGGCGCATCGGAGGGCGCCAGCAAACACTCATATGTACCAAGCGATGCTGACACGCGGCCCGCATCGGTGACTCCCATGCCTAACGCGGCACAAGGCTGATCGTGACCGCCCACCACAACTAATGTTCCGCTCTTTAAACCCAGGTCGTTTGAAATTGCGGCAGACAGTCGTTCAACCACCGTGCCAGCCGGCACTGGCCTAGCGAACCGGTCCGGACTTAATTGACAGATCCCGAGAATTTCTTCTGACCAACGCCGCTGATGAATGTCGAATGCCAGAAAGCGCGAGGCGTGAGAATAGTCGATGTACGGGGGCAGGCCTAGGCGGGTTAAAAGATAATCCGTGACTCCCAGGAATTGCGCTGCCGAACAGAAGATCTCTTTCTGCTCCCTCATCCACAGGATCTTCGGGATGGGATACATGGGGTGCGCCGACAATCCTGTTATTTCAAAGATGCGTCTCGGCCCGATAGCCTCTGCCATCCAATTCGCCTGGACTACGGCGCGGTTATCAATATTCAGAATGGCGGGTGCCAGAGGTTCGCGATTCTGATTTACGGCTACGAAAGTCTCCGCATGAGAGCTGATGCAGAGAGCCTCGACGGGATCGGTGATGGCGCCCGTGATCTGCCGGGTGACACTTTGAAACGCTTGCCAGAAATTCTCGGCAGGCATTTCGGCCCAGGAGGGTCGGGGAATATTGGCCGAGTAGGACTGGCGCCGCTCTGCCAGCATGCGACCGTCGGGCGAAAATGCGATTGCCTTGCAACTGCTCGAACCCATGTCTACAGCCAACAAGCTCACGACTTAGTTCCTTGCGAGCGGCCTTTTCGCTCCGAGCTCGATGTGAATGCGCTGCATCAGCGCCGGAATGTTCTCCGCTTGAAACACGTTTCTGCCGAAGAAGATGCCGGCTGCGCCGGTTTGCATGATGCTGCGCACGAGTTCACAAATCGCGTCATCTGAACCCGTGCGGGTTCCTCCCAGCACGAGGATAGGAATCGGGCATGCTTCGACTACCGCGCGCATGGTTTCGGGATCGCCAGAATACTCTGTCTTGATGAGGTCGGCGCCAAGCTCGGCAGCAATGCGGGTGTGCCGCTTCAGCCAGTAAGGATCACGGGCGTTCTGTACCGCTGGCCCGCGAGCTACGGATTCGACGATCACGGGCAAGCCGAGGCGCTCACACTCACGCGAGATCTTGGCAACTCGTTCGATTTCCCTCCGTTCAAACTCCACATCGCCGCTCCCGATCACCAGGAATGTGATGACTGCATCTGCTCCGGCGCGGAGAGCGTCTTCCGGTTGCGCGACGAGACAGCTGCGAAAGGCGTCTGTGGGAAGCTGGCTGGCCGTTCCCATTGCCGTGGTCCAGTCGAGACGGGCGATCAGGGCTGGCAGCTTTTCTGCCGTCGCTACTTTCCCCAATTGTCCAAACATCCCGAGGTTAATAAGAAGCGCGTCAGCTTTCCCCTCGACGAAGCGGCTGATTTGGCGCGAAGCGTTCTCAGCCCCCGGAATCGGGCCCAAGACCAGCCCATGATCGAAGGCCACCAGCAGCGTGCCCCGCTCAGGCTGCAAGACGCGGCGAAGGCGGATGTGTTTTCCGTCGTGACTCACTGGACACAAAGAGTAAAACGATACACCAGCGGGAAAATGTAGATGCTGAATTCTCGTCTGTCAACTATTCTCTTGAACAAAGCTACGTGATAAGTCATGATTGCGGAGTTTCTCGGGATGCAGCAGGGACGCTGAAATGGTAACCATTCGCGATGTTGCCGGAAAAAGCGGTTTTTCGATCACCACGGTATCGATGGTCCTCAACGACGGCCGTGGCGCTGCCCGCATCTCCGGGCGGACCCGCACTCGTGTCTGGAAAGTAGCGCGGCGCCTGGGTTATCGACCGAACTTGCAGGCCCGCTCGCTTCGCAGCAAACGAACTCACAGCGTGGGGGTGGTCGTTTTTGATCTCACCGATCCTTATTGCACGCAAATCTGGCGAGGCATTCAAAATCATCTTCGCCCCATCGGTCTGTTTCCGATTGTCACCGATCTGCAGGATGATCGTTCGCAATTTCAGCCTTGCCTCGACATGTTAATGGATCGCCGGGTCGAAGGGATTATCGCAATTGCGAATCCGCTCTACCTGGACAACAAGCTGCTGTCCGACTTCGCGCATCGGGATGTTCCGTCGGTTGTGATCGGTCGCCAGCTGGCCAACGTGCCTGTAAGCTCCGTGATTGTGGACAATGCAGCCGGTACGCGGCAGGCTTTGCAACATCTTTACGATCTCGGACATAGCCGAATTTCTTTCATCAAAGGACCGTCGATTCTTGTGGACAGCGTACAACGCTGGCAGGGACTTGAGGATTTTGCCAGAGAGGTAGGGCTCAAGCTCGATCCCAGGCTTATCCTCGAAATCAAAGGCCGCAACTCAACGTATACGGAAGCCTGCGAGCTGACCGAAGAGCTTATGCGACGCCGTCCCGATTTTACTGCGTTGGTTGCCTTCGACGACCTCACTGCGTGCGCGGCGATTCGCGCCATGACAAGAGCGGGCCGTCGCGTGCCCAAGGATTGCTCCGTAGTGGGATTCGATGATATCCCGAGCTCAGCTTTCTACAACCCTCCATTGACGACCGTGCAGCAGCAGCTCGAGATGCAGGGATCGCTGGGGGCAGAGATCATCGAAGAACTGATTCGGGCGAAGGCGGAAAACCGCCATGTCCAGCCCAAGCACCGCAAGGTATCGCCAAAGCTGATCGTGCGCGATTCCACGTGTTCAGCACCACGTTCCTGAGTAATGGCCAGGAGAAAGCTGCTGTAACGATACACCGGAAACGTATGACTGTGATATCCAAGGCTGGCCTGATCCGTTGGTGCAGCATTCCGGCTCAGGAGCTTCCAACTCATCCCGACCTGCGGATACGCTTCCGCATGGTGCGTGATTCTGACGAGATGGGATTGCTCATGGCGCGGGAACTGGTGGATGAAATCGAAGGAAACAATAAGCAGAGTCGGGCGACTCGCGCCATCATCCCGTGCGGACCTAGGTGCTGGTATGCGCCTTTCAGGGAACTGGTAAATTCGCGCAAGGTTTCTCTGCGGAATCTCTTTGTGTTTCACATGGACGAGTGTCTAGACTGGCAAGGTCGCCCTCTGCCCGCACGTCATCCCTATAACTTCCGTTCGTTCATGGAAGAACATTTTTACGGTGGAGTGTTGCCGGATCTTGCCGTTTCGCAAGGACAGCGATTCTGGTTGTTGCCATCGACCGCGGAACAGATCCGAGCCGCCATTGAAACGGCACCCATTGACATCACGGTAGGTGGTTGGGGACAGGATGGGCATGTTGCTTACAACCAGGCAAGGCGGCATCCTTATAGTTCGGTTTCGCTTGAGGAGTTCGCGACCTCGAGCATACGCATTCAGGAAAATAATTTTGACACCATCCTCGCGCTGGCACAGCGGACGTTCGGCGGTGCCTACCAATTTGTGCCGCCGATGTCGATTACTCTGGGAATCAAGGAATGCCTCTCTGCGAAAAAAGTGCGCGTGTACAGTGATACGGGCGCGTGGAAGCAGACCGCACTCCGAGTTGCATTGTTCTCCGAGCCGACACCGGAGTATCCGATGACGCTGTTGCAGCGGCATCCGGACGCGATTATCACCGCGACTGAAGAGACCGCGCGCCATACCATCAGTGAGAATCCCGGCTGGGAGCTTCTGTAGAGTGGGTTCGACTCGCAAGAACACTTCCTACCAGCAACTCGTAGGAGTAGGAGGTCTGGGAACGGGGATTTTTTTCTCCCTCGAGGGTAACCAAACACTCGGACGAAACGAAAGCCGGCCCGGCAGTTTGCGCGATGTGAGGGACTACTGCAAGCTGCATATCGTCAGTCACTACGTCGCGAAATTGCTCGAACGCCAGCAGTTTCGTGTGATGCCAATAGGTAACGTGGGAGACGATGCAGCCGGACAATTCGTGCTGCGCGAATTGTCCGCTGTTGGCATCGACACGCGCTTGGTTCAAACGATCGCTGGTTCGCCGACCTTATTCAGTGTCTGCTTTCAATATCCCGACGGGACCGGCGGCAACATCACAACCAACAATTCGGCGGCAGAGCAGTTGAGCGCGGGCAACCTGGAACTAGTTAAGGAGGCTTTTTCAGCGTCGAGCACCATAGCTCTCGCTCTTCCCGAAGTTTCGCTCGAAGTGCGCCGGTACTTTCTGCAACTGGCATCGAAGGCGGGGGCATTCCGGGCGGCCTCATTTGTCTTGTCGGAGATTGTCGCGGCCAAAGAGCAAGGATTCTTGGAATTGCTGGACTTGTTGTCGTTGAACGAGAGCGAGGCCGGTGAGTTTATCGGGAAGACGTTCAGTCCAGACAATGCGCAGATTTTCGTGGAAGCGTGTGTCCGATTTCTTGCTGCAAACTATTCCTCCCTTCAGCTAGTCGTGAGTGCGGGTAAAGCCGGGGCGTATGCTGCTAATTGTGACGGCTGGAATTACTGCCCAGCGCCGGAAGTAGAGGTTGCATCGACAGCCGGGGCTGGGGACTGCCTGCTGGGGGGAATTCTTGCCGCTATGGCGCGCGGGGTCCCGCTGGTGGCCGATTGTCCACGGAGAAGGACTCTTACAGAACATCCCCTGGAAAGTGCGCTCGAGTTTGGCGTGCTGCTCGCGAGCTACAAAGTTACATCGCCGCATACGATTCACCCGGAGGCTTCGTGGCCGACGCTCGTCCGGTTTGCCAACGACAAGGGAATTGAGCTGGCGCCTTTGCTGAAAGGGGCGTTCCGGGCGTCATAAGGTGCGGATGCGATTGACCGCTGCGCGAGGTACTCGTTCCGCTCAGCATGACAGGTGGTGTTTTTTCTTGACAGTTAACCTCGACTGGGTATAAGAAGGGCCACTCCGGTGAAACGTTACACTACAGGCTTGCCAGAGCTCTGCGCGCGCGTTGCGAAAAAGGCACTCGCGATCTGCCTGCTCACTGTTTTCGGCATTCTCTTGCCGAGCTGTAGCCGCAAGGACTCAGGAACAGCTCCCAGGGCTGCGCAGAGCACCATTGAGGTTGTCTCCGGAAATCCGCTCGTAATTCGCACTTCGGCTGCCGAGTTCCGGCTCATGTCGAGTGGCTACATACGGAGTTCTCTGCTCAGCAGTGGAAAGAATCTGAGTCTGGACGATCCGCGGTCTAACGATGTGGGCGACGTGCTGGTGAGTGACGGCAAAGAAATCGGCGACTTCATGCTCGATCTCACGCAGGCACATGTGGGCGCGGCGTCCGGCCGGCTGGGTGCGCGCGGTAAGCGCATTGAGGTTTCCGGAAAATCAGCTACGGCACCCGAACTCGAGAAAAGCTTAGCAGTCGAGTTCTACGACGATTTTCCTAACATCGCCCTGGCCAGTGTGTCCTACACGAACACCGGAAGCAGCGATACCGCAATCGATCGGGTGAGCACGCAAGGGCACGTTCTGAATGCCTCGTTGAGCGAACCGGGAGCTCCGCCTTATGCGATGTGGTCGTTCCACGGATCAAGTGAGGCATGGGGCAAAGACGATGTGATGAAAATCACTACCAAATTCTCCCGCTCGAACCTGATGCAAGCAGTCATGCACAACGACGAGAACCAGACCGGTGGTGGGATCCCACTAGTGGCATTCTGGACGGGCTCGGTAGGTGAAGCCATCGGCCACGCCGAAATTGTGCCCTTGAAGCTCAGCCTGCCCGTGAAAACCGGGCCGGATGGGCGAGTCAGCATGTCGGTTGCCACGGGAGAGCAAACCAGTTTGAAACCCGGCGAAACGTTTTCAACGCCTCTTACCTTCGTTTCTGTGTTCCACGGCGATTTCTTCCAAGCGCTCAGCCTGTATTCGAAGATGCTGCAAGTTCGCGGTGTAAGCCTTGCACATCCGAATGCCGCCGATTACGAAGCAAACTGGTGCGGCTGGGGCTACGAGATGGACTTTACGCCCAAGCAGATGCTGGGCACGATCCCAAAGCTCAAGCAGCTCGGGTTGAAATGGGCCACGCTGGATGCCGGCTGGTTTCGGGCTCGCGGCGACTGGGAACCACGCGCTGATACTTTTCCTGGTGATTCCATGCAGAAGGTTGTGAAGGCATATCACGATGCCGGCATCCACATTACTCTGTGGTGGATTCCTCTGGTCGCGGAAGATGGGCACGGCAAAGACATCCTGAATCACCGCCCGTACCAGCTGTCGAATGTGGTTCGGGATCATCCTGATTGGCTGGTGTTGGACAAGAGTGGCAAGGCGGCGCGCGTCACCGCAGATTTAGCAAGTCTCTGTCCCGCGATTCCCGAAGTTAGGGACTATTACAAGCGTCTGACAGAAAGATTCATTCGCGACTGGGATTTCGACGGTCACAAACTTGACTTTGCCTATACCGCCCCCGCCTGCTACAACCCGAAACATCACCACAAGTCGCCGGATGAATCGATTGCGGCCGTGAGCGACGTTTACAAGATCATTCTCGAAACCACGCGCGCACTGAAACCGGAGAGCGTCACCCAGGCGTGTCCCTGCGGGACGCCGCCGAATCTGGCCTGGCTGCCGTACATTGACCAGGCGGTCACGGCTGATCCGGTCGGATCGCGCCAGGTCCGGCTTCGGACCAAGATGTACAAAGCTTTGCTTGGACCTGCGGCTGCGGTGTACGGAGACCATGTCGAGCTGACGGAAGTTCAGCTCAGCAACACCCAGCACGAAGTGGACAAGGGCAGAGACTTCGCGTCGGAAGTGGGAGTCGGCGCAGTCGTGGGCACCAAGTTTACTTGGCCGGGCTATGGTCCCAAGTTCAAGACGGTTGAACTCAGTCCCGAAAAAGAGACGCACTGGAAGAAGTGGATCGACATTTACAACGCCAAGATGCTTTCCCGCGGTGATTTTCTTGGTCTCTACACTTATGGCTATGACTGGCCCGAAGGGTACGCGATTGCGAAAGACGGGCGCATGTACTACGCGTTTTACGCGCCTGAAAAAACCAAGTCGTGGAGCGGGCAAATTGAATTGCGCGGTTTGAGCCCCGGCGCGTATCACGTTGTGGACTATGAAACCGGAAAAGACATGGGCACGATTGATGGGAGCAACGCGAAGCTCCAGGTTTCATTTAACGAGCACCTATTGTTAGACGCTGCGCCGCAGTAGAAAATCAGGCGTGCAGTTCCAAATCAAAGGTTTTGCGGCCCCATCTGTTGGGCAAGGAGGTAATCGTGTCGCGCTTACCCAAGGTCTATTTCCCGGCGCTTGTGCTCTTGCTCTTCATTCAGCTCTCTAATTTTTGTCAGGCGCAAAAAGATACCGGCAACATCGTGGGCACGGTCAAGGATAAATCAGGAGCCGTTCTGCCCAGCTCGCAAGTGGCGGTTGAAGACGTCGACCGCGGCACGGTATTCCACACGACCTCAAATAGCGAAGGAGCATTTAGCGCCGGCCCGCTGAAGCCGGGACGCTATCGCGTTACGGTTGAGAGGGAAGGATTCAAGAAAACGGTCGTCGGGCCAATTGAACTGAATATTCAGGAGCGGCCGTCGGTCGAGGTGGTTCTGCAGGTGGGACAGGTCAACGAGCAGATCACCGTCAACACCCTGGGTCCGCAACTCGAAACGCAGAACTCCGATCTCGGCCAGGTTGTCGGCAGCCGCCGGATCTCGACGCTTCCTCTGAACGGCCGCAATTATGCGCAACTTGCGCAGCTGAGCGTCGGTGTGGCGCCTGCTGAGCCCGGATCCCGCGCGGAAAAAACCTTCGGCTTTGCCGCAAACGGCGCGCGTGCTCTGCAGAACAATTTTCTCCTCGACGGCATCGACAACAACTCCAATCTCGGTGATCTGCTGAACGAGACCACCTACGTCATTCAGCCCTCTGTGGACGCGATCGCTGAATTCAAGGTACAGACGAATGCGTATAGTGCCGAGTTTGGCCGCGGCAATGGCGCGATTATGAATGCCGTCATCAAGTCCGGCACCAACCAGCTGCATGGCGATGTTTACGAGTTCTTGCGGAACGAGAAGTTCGATGCCCGAAACGCCTTTGACCAGTTCGGCCGGCAGCCGTACAAGCAGAATCAGTTTGGATTTACGGTGGGTGGACCGATTGTAAAAAACAAGACATTCTTCTTCTTTGACTATGAGGGTCTGCGCGTGCGCCAGGCAACACCGATCCTTCAGGTGATTCCCACGCCCGAGGAGGTTGCCGGCGACTTCAGTGGCAATCTTCAGAGCGACTTTGCCCCTCAGGTTGATCCGAATACTGGAGCGCCGATTGACGGTTCGAGGGCGAAGGACTGCAACGGGAACGACACGTTCTTAGGGGAGATTTTTGACACGAGGCTCACACAGTTCACGCCCTTGGATATGAACCCTCCAAATCCCAACGGTTTTTGTGGTGTACCAATCTCCTCAGGCGGCAACCCGAACGTATTTAGCACTGTGGATCCTCTTGCGGGCCGGCTAGCGGCATTTCTCCCTGCGCCAAACACAAGTATCTCTGGCGCGAATTTCCTCACCGAGCCGCTGAGAAAGGAGCGCCGCAACAACTTCGATATTCGAATCGACCACAAGTTCTCGCAAAAGGACGACTTCTTCGGCCGCTTCAGCTACGAAGACCAGCCGAGCGAAATTCCATCTACCTTTAACAACGTCTTGGATGGGGGCGGGTTTTTCGATGGTCTTGAGGACAATTCTTATCGCAGCGTAGCTTTGAGTGAAGCCCATCTGTTTGCGCCGACGGTAGTCAATGAATTTCGGCTTGGATACAACCGCATCAACTCCCATCGCTACCAGTTGAATTTCGATAAGAATATTGCGGGCGATCCCTCGTTCGGAATCAATTTCCCCGGCGTACCATTTGCGTCTTTGAATGGCGGTCTCCCGGAAATTGACTTCGGCGATGGTACGGCAACCATCGGTAGCTCGACTTTCCTGCCATCCCGGGAAATTCAAAACAGTTTCGTATTAAGCGACAATCTCACATGGGTGCGGGGAAGGCACTCCTTTAAATTCGGCACCGAAATCCGGTACGAACAGTTCACGATCTTTCAACCGGCAGCTTCAAGGGGCAATCTCGGTTTTGGAAGCGAGTTTACGGATAACCCGGCATCTCCTAGCAGCGGAGGCTCCGCCTTTGCTTCGTTCTTGCTGGGAATCCCTGATTTTGGGGAGATTACCAGTTTGCACAATGTTGACTACCGGAGGCAAATTTACGCCGGCTATGTGGAGGATGACTTTCGCGCCACGCCGCGTCTTACCCTGAATCTGGGTCTGCGTTATGAATTTTTCAGCACCATCAAGGAGGCCCACGATGAGGGAGCAACGTTCGATTTCGCTTCCCAGTCTCTGCTGGTGCCTAAAGGCCAGAATCTGCAGCTCACGCCTACTTTGGCCCAGAGCATACCAATCTTACGCACCGGTTCACGCGGCCTGATCAATCGAGACCTGAACAATTTTGCGCCGCGAGTAGGACTTGCTTACCAGATTACAGACAAGTTAGTGCTGCGCAGCGGATATGGAATTTTCTACGGCGGCCAGGAAAACGGCCCCTTCTCTAACCCCAGCACGGGCTTCAATCCTCCGTTCTTCTCGATTGAGTCGTTCAATACCAATTGTGGCGCATCCTCCGCCAACCCTAATGACGTCGATTGTTCGATTCCAAACCTGAACGTGCTGGCAAATGGTTTTCCGGCCACTTCGCTCACCGATCCCAACACCCCACAGTTCTTTTCAGAAGACCCAAATCTGAAAACTCCTTACAACCAGCAGTGGCATCTTGGGTTGCAGTACCAATTGCCGGCGGAGACTGTGCTGGAGGTTTCCTATGCCGGCTCGCGAGGTTTAAAGCTATTCGCCTTCTACAACGGCAACCAGGCCGTGCCAACAAGTGATCAAACTGCAGCCTTTGCGCCACGCCGCCCCGTGCACAAGGCGTTCCCTGGGGCTCCGGGTCCGTGCACCTTGGCAACCCCTGATAACTGTGATGAGGCATTCGATACCAGCATCGCGACACTTCGCTCCAACGCATTTTCCAATTACCACTCTCTGCAGGCCCGGCTGGAGAAGCGCCTGACACGCGGATTACAATTCCAGGCTTCTTATACTTACAGCCACGCTCTCGATACTGCTTCCAGCGCCGACCTCGGTTCCTTTGCCTCCGGAGATTTCCGTGATCAGCGCTTCCCGCAGAGGGAGTACGGCAACGCCGATTTTGATGTGCGACACCGCTTCGTCTTCAGTTATTCCTACGAGTTGCCTTTTGGCAAAGGCAAGACCTTCGGTGGCAATGCGAGTGGCGCAATGAACCAGGTGATCGGGGGCTGGCAGGTCGCGGGAATCACGTCGGCATCGACCGGGAACTATTTTACTCCGGTAGATATTGAGACGGACGTGTCAAACGCCGATGGCGGCGGCAATGTGGCCGGTTCTGCCCGTCCTGATCGCGTTGGAGATCCGAACGGCAAACCATGCATCCCAGGAACTCTCTTCAATACGTGCGCCTTCGCGACCAATACCGTGTTGGGCACATTTGGCGATGCGGGTCGGAACATCATCCGGGGTCCTGGATTCCAGAACTGGGATCTTTCTCTATTCAAGACCTTCCCGGTCAGTGAGAGATACAGTTTTGAGTTCCGGGCGGAATTTTTCAACGTCTGGAACCATCTGAATCCTCTGCTCGTGCCAAACAAGTTTATGTTTGACAGCCCTGCTACGGACCACGGCCTGGACCTCAGCCCTGGACAGAGCGGCTGCGCGGTTGACAACCTCAACTCAAATTGCGCATGGGGGTTCCCGCAATCCGCGCGCGATCCCAGGTTCATTCAACTTGCTCTGAAGTTTTATTTCTGAGGTCACAACGCACCCAGCATGGTCAGCCAACAGACCGTACCGGCAGAAGCGGGTCCCCGACTGCGACGCGCACTGGGACTCTGGGACCTGATCCTGTACGGCATGATCGTCATCCAGCCGACCGCCCCTATGCCGGTCTATGGCGTGATGAGCCAGCGAGCGCGCGGGCACGCAGTCACCACCGTGCTGATCGCCATGGTTGCGATGCTGTTTACGGCGATCAGCTATGGACGGATGGCGCGAGCTTATCCCAGCGCGGGATCGGCATTTACCTACGTCGGATCGGAAATTCATCCAGCTCTCGGTTACGTAACTGGCTGGAGCATGGCCATGGATTACATGCTGAATCCCATCGTATGCACGATTCTGTGCAGCAAGTTCGCGCTGAATTTTCTGCCGGAGGTTCCGTACGCGGTTTGGGTCGTGTTGTTCATCGCGCTTTTTACGAGCCTGAACCTGTTCGGCATCCGCGCTTCGGCGCGGATTAACACCACGCTGGCGGCAGGCATGGGAGTGGTGATTCTTATCTTTTTGGCAGCATCTATTCGCTATGTGGTGAGAATTCCACACGATGGCGCCGCATTCTTCACCCGGCCCTTTTACGATCCGCAGACCTTTTCCCTTCCAGCCGTGTTAGGCGGCACATCATTGGCGGTGCTTACCTACATCGGTTTCGACGGCATTTCGACGCTGTCCGAAGAAGCTGAAAATCCGAAGCGCAACATTCTGCTGGCGACAGTTCTGGTTTGCCTTATCACAGGCGTGCTCGCCTCCATCGAAGTTTATGCCGCGCAACTGGTGTGGCCGAATTCGCAGCCTTTCCCTGACGTAGACACGGCCTACGTTCACGTCGCCGGGCGGGCCGCAGGGCGATGGCTGTTTACGCTGATCAACGTCACGCTGCTCGTGGCGACAGTCGGCTCTGGTATGGGCTCGCAACTCGGCGCAGCCCGCTTGCTGTACGGCATGGGAAGAGGAAATGCGCTGCCGAAATCGTTTTTCGGCGCGATCGAACCCAGGCGCCGAATCCCGCAGAACAATGTTGTGTTCGTGGGATTGTTTGCGCTAGCAGGAACCACTGTGCTGAGCTTCGAGCGTGCCGCCGAGTTGCTGAATTTCGGTGCGCTACTGGCCTTCATGGGAGTAAACGCCGCATCGTTTGTACGCTATTACTTACGCGGGCACGAGAGGACGCTGAGCAGCTTTCTTGTGCCAACTCTCGGTTTCGCCATATGTCTGTTGCTCTGGCTGAACTTGAGTAAACCCGCGAAAATTGCCGGCATCATCTGGATGCTCCTGGGAATCGGTTATGGCGCGGTGCGGACTCGAGGGTTTCGTTCGGAGCTCGTGTCGTTTGACATTCCCGATGAGCCGGGAACAATCAGCAGTTAACAGGATCAGGGGGACAAAGTGGCTGTCATCATGCGTCTGGTTCAGCAGTTCGAACATTCCAAAAGAGACGAGTTCATTGCGCTGGAGAAAGAGTTTGCGGCGCTCGAGCATCGGGGAATCCTGCCCCGAGGTGAACGGCTGGTTCCTATCTCCAGCCGCGATCCTGGGAATACCCTCATCTGGCAAGCCCCATTCACAGACCTGTGCGCCGCACAAGGAGCCCTCAAGCTCTTCGAAACAAATCCTGAGCACACTGAATTGGCGAACAGGCAGAAGCATTTGTTCAAAGATGCCTGGATTGAGTTTTACGAAGTTCTGGAGTGCTAGCGAGGGACGAAGCCTTTGCACGCTGATGCTTTCTGGGGTTTTACACCGAGCGCGACTCTCGTAGACCAGTATGTACCATTCACGTTTAATCGTGGCAACTCGGTGCATACAGCGAAAGCGTAGTTTTCCTTGGTGGAAGAAAGCCCCTCACAAGTAAGGAGAAAGCGGCTGGCGTGGTCGGTGACGGTGAGCGGGTAGCAGTATTGGTTTCCCTCCAAGGCATTTTCACTTCCTCCTCGAAGGGAGGAAGTGTCACCTATGTGTCCTGTACAATCTGTCACCCATGTCTCAGGCCGATCACCGCACCCTCGGACAGATCACACTTGCACAAGTTCGTACAGAGCAGAGGAAACAAAGGTCTTGTGCGTGCCCGGATACAACTCCCCGCCCCAATTGAAGCAGCCTTCGTAGAAGGGGATTCGTAAGAATTGTGTGCAAATACCCCAGCGAGATTGTTTTTGCCGGCCTGCCACGCACAGCAACTTTCAATTCGGAGAGGGAATATTATCCGAAAGAGTAAAACTCAAAGATTTGTGCACGCTCAAGCGGCAAGTCGAATGGCCCGCACCGGCTCGGGTACGCCCACGAATAGGAAGGTCAAACCTGGGGTAAAGGAGAGGATCGGTTCAAAAACCGCAATGGTTTGATCCGCTGGTTGGAGGCACATTAGCCCTGGATGGCACATCACCGGTTCCGGAGGAACTTGCCGATGGCAACTGTCAGGGATGCGCTCGATCGCAGCTTTGATGATGAAAGATGCAGGCGTGCCGCCAATCAACTGCCCACAGTCTAGTGTGCTAACGGTTGCAGCGGTCCGAGGACAGTCGGCATGCCAGCGCGCCGGCGCAACTCCGTAAGTAGAGCCTGCGCCGCATTCTGGTAAGTCTTTCCCGGATCGGAAGGATCGGACCAGACGGCCTCGTAGATGATCTGCGTGGCCTCGGTCAAATCCAGATGCAGAGCGGCCAACATTAAGTCGGCTTGCGACTGCAAATGGTTGTAGCAGGTCTCGCAAATCGCAGCAGGCTCGAAACCGCCCTGATGATTCTCCTGTTTGCCACAATAGAAACTGGCAGCTGCATTCATTTGCATATGGGATGAGTAAACCTGTGATTTGAATTCGCGCAAGAAGTGTTCGCGTTCCGCATCCAATGCGGCTTCGTCGCCGCTCATGACAGGAATTTCTTCGTCGCCCACTGGAAGTATTTCGGATGAAGTCACCACCGGCGAGACTCGCTCCGTCGATTTGCAAATGGGACAGGCCACCAAGTCGGCGGGATAGTAGGTCTTGCATTTTGCGCACGGCAGACCGTAGCCAGCGCACTTCCGTGTAACCGGCCCAGGTACTGAGTCCTGGGTCAGAATGTCACTTTCGGCAGGCAGTACTGCTTCAGAGATCGCAGTTGCAGCGCCCAACGATTGCATCGAGTTCATATGTAGTCTCGCCCTGCGAGGAAAATGCGGGATGGGGAGGGCCGCAGCTTCATTCTAGGTCTCCACCTGCGGTACACGATGACACGTGAGGTCAGTGTCGGTCTTACACCTAAGTACAAGGCACGTCCCGCGCCAAAGTTGATTCGCTGATGGCAAAGGAACTTAGGCATCAACGCTGTACTCAGGAGCGCATCGAATCGCGAAAGGCGATTCAATTTGAGACGGGCTCTGCGCTCTGTGCTCCTCGTGGCCTCTGTGGTCAAAAACCGGCGAACCACAGAGGGACACAGGGGATCACAGAGGACCTTTGATCGCACTCCGTGTCTCAGCGGCTGGCGGACATACGCATGAGCTTCAAAAGTTCTTCTTTGCGAGCGCGGTAGACGATCTCCCCAGGGCGCAGGCTGACCGCGGTGTCGAGTTCTCCCACCGCATCTTCGTAGTGGCCCATGGTGATTAGGCATGCAGCTAGGGAGTAATGGTTGTCTGCTGTGGGAGCCAGCCGGAGCGCTTCCCGGAACTCGGTTTCGGCAGCTTCAACCTGCCCCAGGTTGAGAAGAGCCGTTCCCAGATAGTGGTGGGCCAGCGAGGAATCTGGATCCAACTGAACCGCCACCCGCAGTTCACGAAGAGCCTCTTCTTGTTTGTTGGCCATGAGCAGAGCCTGCCCCAGGACCCGGTGTTCGGCAGCGGCGGTAGGATCCTGCAAGATCGCCAGCCGCAACTCTGGGATGGCCGCTTTGAAGTCACCTTTGGCCAGTAGTGCCTGGGCGAAGGAACTATGGCCGCCCTTAGAGTCAGGGCTAATCCTGAACAGTTGGCGGAATTCTGCGATAGCGCTGTCAAAATCGCCCTTATCAAGATAAGTCTTTCCCAGGTTGTAGCGAATCCGTGGTTCCTGAGGTGCCAAGTGCTTGGCCTTCTGATACGTCATGATCGCGGCGTCAAGGTTCTTCATATCGTGCTGCAACATCGCCAGATTGTTGTAAGCCTCCCAAAATTGCGGCTTCAGCGCGATTGCTTTGCGATACGCACTTGCAGCGCCATTGACGTCGCCATTACTTCGCAATGTGATTCCCAGGTCGTAGTATGTCTCTGCATTACCAGGCTCGAGAGCCAACGACTCCTGAAACGCGCGAATCGCATACACATAGCGTTGATTGGCGTGAAAGCCGAGGCCGAGGTAGCGGTAAGCTTCTGAATTTCTGGGATCGATGCTGAGTCCAGTGCGCGCTTCCGCGATCGCGTTGTCTCCATCGTCATAGCGATAGAACACGTAAGCAAGTCGCGCGTGAGTATCGGACAATCCTGGCATTAGGTTGCGCGAATCGAGATAGGCATCGAAGGCGGCGTCCCAGTCGTTTTGCTGCTGCTGAATGTAACCGAACGCAAACCGCAGAGCTGAGTCCTTCGGATGGGATGCAATCAGTCTTTGCATTATCGGTTCGGCCTGCTCATATCTCTTCTGGCGGACCAATTCCCCAACCACAACCAGCTGGGCTGGGCAGGAGCTCCGCTGTACATCGGATGGCGAAGCCTTCATCTCTCGCAGGCTCTGAACGAGTCTTGGCTCGGCGCCGGACTTCAGCAACTCTGTGGCTTCTTTTTGAGTAATTACGAAGTCCAAGCCGCGCTCATTAGCGAGGCGCTCAAGCCGTGGGCGAGTCATGCCGCCGACAACCCACGCCAAAACATGAGAGCAATCCAATGCTCGGGGCTCTTCGCGCTCGGCCAATGCCGGAATGGCTACACCTAGAAATATAAGAAAATGAAAGATTTTCCGCGCCACGATTCCTCACCCGCAGAAACAGAAATGTCCTGCTCTGCAGTTGCAAAATAGAGGTCAGATCGTTGTGGGTGTAGGTCACCGAAGACATAGACCTTCGGCTGATTTAAGTTTGCTTGGAAGGAGTGGGTTGAAGCGGAAGGATGCCGTCACATCGAGTGGCGAGGCTAAACCCCACTCTCAAACGCGGTGCGCAGGAATGATGCCAGATGCCAGCCATCCAGGTATTTATACGGCGCCTCTCCTGTCGTGTAGTGGCCGCAGGGGAGCACGACAACTTTATGGTCCAGCCGATAGCGGTTGAACTCCTCCACTACTCGCCTGGAGAATTCGGGAAGGAACGTCAAGTCGTATTTCGCGTACACAATCAGAGATTTCCTCGGCCAGCGCGCGAATTGCCGGAAATATGACATGGGGCTGATGGCGCTCCATAATCTTCGCAACCGGTCGAGATCAATCTGCGGTTCCAATCCTTCGCGAATATGACGCGTAGACTGCCCGTGCCAAACAACATCCGCAACGTATGTGGAGGCATGATTGAAAGCCGCTACTCGAATGCGGGCATCATGCGAGGCAGCGAGGAACGCATAGCAAGAACCCAGGCTGGTGCCAACGATTCCAAGTCGATTGAAGCCCTGCTGTTCCAGCCAATCGAGACAGCACCGGATATCGATGACTGCCTGGCGGCAAGCATCGAGCGTGCGGCCGATGTTTGCTGAGACGGCATAGTCTGCCCGACGAGTCTCAGCCGGCATGCGAATGTCGTGATACGGCATGCTAAGGCGCAAAACTGAAATCCCTATTAGATTCAGCGCCCGGCAAAGACCTGTATATGCGATTGCGTCTGAGTTCCAATGTGGCAGCAGGACAACGGCACGGCGTCCCCGTGCCGGAAACCAGCGCGCGTTCGCTAAGTTGTTTTCCGGATGAGGAGTGCTGACGGGAGAGGTGAAGCGTAGAAAATCTCCGCGCCTCCCGCGCACTTTGGCTGCCAGCTTCTTATCCGGAGTTTCGCGCGTGCTGAAAACCTGAATTTCCCGGCGCTCGAGGCGAAAATCTGTAGGCGCGATATAAGAGAAGAACTCGTCGCTCGACTCCATAATTCGCCGACTGTAATCGCGCAAGAACTCTTCACATCCACCAGAGGTGGGAACGTGTCCGTTACGGCAGGGCCAATCTTTCGCCCACTCGATCCCCCAATCCAAGGGACGCACGACGCGGTTATTGTCCACGGACGTGAGGCGGGTCTCCCAGCCGTGCATCCATTGTTCGTAGCGCGAGGGCATGGCTGAAGAAAAGATAACAAAGGATTCACCGAATGGTCAGGAAGTCGCCAGCGAAACGAACCGCAGAGGGCCTGAGCGGTTGCTTTCGGGTGCGGAGCGCATCTTTTGCTAGATATTTCTAAGGGTGCAACTAGCTGTATCTCCTTGGCACTCTTTTCGAAATTCCGCAAAGAATCTCATAGACATTGGTGTTCGCCAGGGCGGCATGTTCACGGGCGTCCGTGCTCAGTCCGTCCAGCGAGCCCAGCAGGATGACTTCATCTGCTATCGAAACTCCTGGGATGCCGGTCACGTCCGCCAAGGTGAGGTCCATCGAGATTCTTCCCACGATAGGCGCATAGTGCTCACGCACGATTACCCTTCCCCGCGAGGAAAGCGCCCGATTCAGCCCGTCTGCATAGCCGACCGGAAGCACGGCGATGCGTGCCGGACCTTTGGTGACGTAGGTTCCACCGTATCCCAGAGCCTGATTGGCGCGTACTTCCCGGATCGAAAGGATTCTGGTTTTCCAGGTCAGTATCGGTTTCACCTGCAAGCGCAGCTTGCTTCCACCGACTTCCCGTCCTGCTCTTTCAAAGGGCAAGTGATAACCATACAGGGCGATGCCGGGCCGAACCATATTGTGCAGCGTTTCCGGCCTGGCAATGACTGCCGCAGTGTTCGCGACATGCACTAAGGATAGCTCGATCCCCTCGGCTTGGATTGTTCGACGGAGATCGGCAAAGCGCTTCAGTTGCTCACCTACAGAAGGGGCATCGAGGATCTCGGAGGAAGCCAAATGCGTCGAGAGCCCCTCCAGGAGCAGATGCCCTGAGGCTCGGATGTCCCCAACAACTTGCGCGGCTTCTTCGGGCGCCACGCCCAAGCGGCCCATGCCTGTATCCACTTTTAGGTGGACCGGAAACTTTGACACTGCAAGTCGGGCGGCGGCTCTCTCCAACAGCTCAACCTGGACGGTCTCCCACACAGTTGGAGTCAGTTGAAGCTGTACGATCTCTTCCTCTTCTCCGCGCCAGAATCCGGTCATCAGCAGAATGCGCGTCTGGATGCCGGACTCGCGCAGGGGAATGGCTTCATCGAGAGAGGTTACGCCCAACCAGCCCGCGCCTTCATCCTCCAGCGCGCGGGCGCATTCAACTGCGCCGTGTCCGTAGGCATCTGCCTTGACCACCGCGCAAACGGTTACAGCCCGCCCCACATGCCGCTGCACGATTCCAAAGTTATGCCGGAGATTGGAAAGCGAAATTTCGGCCCAGGTGGGACGTGTCGCCGCGCGGGTTACGATTTCGATAGTCGCCACTTTGACCGATTATAGCGGTCGTGATTAGCTCCCTTGGGTTACTGCTGTGCTACATCTCGCGCAATACGTTCACCTCTAGATCGCGATCAGTTGTTCAGCATGAACTTCACCGTCACCTGCGTCTCAACCTCTATCGCCTCCTCGTTAAGAACGTATGGTCTGTATCGCCATTGGCGGACCGCATCCATGGCAGCGCGAACCAGCATCGGAGGGCCACTCATCGGCCGCAGGTTCTCAATCGTGCCTGATCGGCTGATCACAGCTTGCAATACTACGTCGCCCTGAATGCGTGCTTGGATCGCCAGAGGCGGATAGCGAGGCTCAATGCGGTAAATGAGGTTACCCTCCATCATGTGAGACAGCAGGGGGGAATGCGTGGCCGTAGGTTTTGGCGGCGCGACCGAATTGACACTGGCAATCGAGTTGATCACGGGGTTCAGGGCCGAGCGGCTCCCGGTGCCGTTCGCCACACCGATGCCTCCAAGATCCACCGGAGGAGGCGGAACTGCATCCGTAATCTGCTGCATTGTTGATGGAATTGATTGAGGAGTGATCAGGCGGGTATCGATGGAGATATTGCTCACCATTGTCGGCGCAGAAGGCTCCGGCAGCGCGGGCGGAGGAGGCGGGGGCGCCAGAATAGGCCCGAGGGGCGATAAAAGTTTCAACCGAGACAATCCTTCCGGTTGGATCAACGGCAGAAGCAACAGCAAGCCAACCGCAAGTGCCTGCGCGGCGAAAGAAGCCAACGTCGCCCAGCCACGATGGGAGCGGCTGCCGTATGCTGGATCAAGGAGAGAGTCCGCAAACATCGGGTCCTCCAGAAATCTTCATTTCTAATGACACCACAAGGACTATCTCCGGACGGAGCTGCGAGAAAAAAATAAGGCCGCGTGGAAACGTGGCCTTCTGGAACTTTTCTTATGGCCGAGGTGTCGTGATCTACTTCGGCGGCTGTGTCCCCTGTGGCTGTGGCTTAGGAGTCGGTGTTATCGGCGCTCCAGGAGCGGTCAATGGCTTCGTACCCGGCGTAGTTGGTCGAGCACCGGCAGCGGGCTTCGGCGGCGCAGGCACTCCTGACTGTACGTTGTACGCATCGACTATCGGTCGGGTAATGTCCACTGCCGGTCCTGCCCAGAGCACAGGGCCATTCGGCCAAGGATTGGACGTATCGATGATTACGCCGAAGCTGTTGTCGCCGGCATACTTCACGATGAGCGGTGCCATCTTCTGCAGAATTCGCTGCGCAATCTCGTTCTGCTGATTCTGCGCGTCATCCATCGCGTCCTGGCGCGAGCGTTCGAACTGTTTTTGCTTGGTTTCGATCTGCTTCACCAGCGTGCCGCGGCTTGCGTCGTTCAGCTTCTCGCCCTGGGTATTGAGCTGCTTCTTCAGGCTCTCGATCTCATCGTTCATCCCTTTGAGTTCGGTCTGCTTGGGCTCGAACTTTTTGCTCAGCGCTTCGAAATCGCGCTGACCTTCGTTCGAAGCGAAAATAGCTTCCTGAATGTTGATGGTCCCCACCTTTGTTCCTGTGGGATTCGTGGCCACTGGACCGGCCGGATCCGCCGCATTCGACCCAGCTGCGCTGGGAGCTGCCGGCAATCCCGCCGCCGGGCTGCTGCTTTGCGCTACAGCCGTGATGGACAGGACAGAGAGGCCGCATGTAACCAATCGCAAAAACGCTCGTCTCATGAAGGTGCTTTGAACTCCTTGGAAATGTGTGTCGGAATCGTGCTCAGATCTTTTCACAACTGGCCGCCACTTACCTCCAGCCTCGGGCAAGTGGGCCATTCCCCCTATTTTCCCGCCGAACCTGACGGCGTGGCAACCAACCTTGGCTGCCAATTTTCAGGGCGTGGAATACGGACATTATAGGTACAGCTGTGTAGCAGCGTCAATTACGCAGGAGGCTACGGGAGGCTACGGGAGGCTACGGGGCTTTACTGCCTTTCTGAAGAAGGTAAAGTACGCAGAAAGAGAACAATCTGCCAGCGTTGCAACTCGGGCAACTTGCTGAAGGAGGGCATGCCGCGATCGGGATTGCCGTTCGTAATCTTCCAGAAGAGAGTGCCATCCGTCTGTTGCTGCACGGCTGGCAGCTGCAGATCAGCAGCGTGCTTTTTGACAAGGCCGGTTCCTTCCTGCCCGTGGCATTCCACGCAGTTGCGGAGAAACAGCTTCTTTCCCCCGGGTGTCGCCTCCGGGCGGCTAGCCAATGGGTTAGGTTTCGAAACAAAGGAATCCGGCGCACGCCAGTTTGGGTCTGGTTTGTATCCGTAGTTCTGAGCAACACTCATTGATCTCAGACAAAGCAGAACCGTGAAGGCAACACGCATCATGGCTTCGCTCCGAAAAGCCGCGCCATTCTGGTCCCGAATCCCCTGATTTCATAACTGTAGCCAAAACGAAGGAGCACTCGGTTGCTTTCGTGATTCAGGCCGAAGCCAGGGGAAAAATGCAAGCGGGCGTTATCACTGACCTGCCACACGATCACAGGAGCGAGATAATGGGGGTTCCCGCGCACGCCGAAACCGTTAGTACTGCCCAGTCCGCCGTAGAATTCGGCTCCAGCCGCGAAGTTTTCACGGCAGAAGCGGCATTGCTTTCCAGAGGCCAGAGTGCCCAGTGGCCGCGACAAGGCAAATGAATAGCCGAATTCGAACCCCTCATTCTGCGAGAGATTTTTCTCCACCGTAAAGTTTTCGGCAAAATTCCAATCATGCGTGTTGGTGGAGAGGATGAGCTTGGTCTCCAGTTCATGGGCCTTCGTACGCCGAAGCTCAGAATTGGGCTCGCCAAATTCAGGCCCACCGCCGACGATTTCTTTTTGAATGCGGCTGGCCTCGTTGAGGTTCTCGTATTCGAGGTAGAGCACGGGGTTGATCCAATGCTCGCGACTCAGGGGGCGGAACCTGTTCTCGAGGCGCCACCCCGTAAACACGGTGCTGTCGCCGCGCGTGGACTGGGCTTCAAGATAGAGCTCGGAAGTCCACTTCGCCGTAACTCCGTATTCCATTTCCATGTATGGCGCGAAATAGGCCCGCGGTCCGGAACGAGGAACTCCGACTGTGCTGAACGTCTCGACCTCCAGGTTTCCAGGTTCCTCCATGTGATGGTCATAAGTCACGAAGTAAGGGCTCTCCTGTGCAGAAGAAAAGCTGCCCCAGAGAAGGATCACTGCAAGCGACAACGCGGCGCGAATAGCCATAAGAAGGGAAATCTAAATGCAACTGAGTTGCAATTAGTGCTACAAACCTTATCCTAGGGAGCAGCGTGGTTCTGGTCAAGTACTCACCGCATTTTTTGTAGCAGAATCGTTGCAACCAGTTGCAACGCGGGAATCAAGAAGAGGGAAGGGATCGACACTGCGCACAATAGCCGCCGACCTCCAGCCGCGTCACGACGATATGGAAGCGGCAGTCGCGCTGAATCTGCCCTTTGAGCCGGTCGAAGAGATCGCTTTCAAATTCGGTGATTTTGCCGCAGCGCAGGCAGGCCATGTGAATGTGGTCGCGCTGCGGGCGTCGTTCATAGTAGTGCTTTTCGCCTTGCATGTGCATGAGATCAAGCTCATCAATCAACCCATGCCTTTTGAGCAGGCCGAGAGTGCGATAGACGGTTACCCGATCAATCTGGGGATCGACCTTGCGCGCGTGGCGCAGAATCTGGCTCGCGTCCAGATGCTGTTTTGCCGTCTCTACCACGCTCAGAATGGTGCGGCGCTGGCGTGTCATGCGCAGCCCACGCGACATAAGTTCTGCCTGCAAGCGGCCTGGAACTTCGGTTTCTGGAAATGGCACGGTAAGCGGCTCCTGTTTAGTTGAAACTGAGTTTCAACACAATTTGATGATAAACCAACTCGCAATTCCTACCAAGCTTCTTTGCTGTGTGGCTCTCGCTGGAAAGCAGGTCTGCTATGGAGAGCTGAGTGCGATGAATGGCTTGTGTTCCGTTAAGGCCTTCACGGCTTGCAACAAATCGCTGTCCGCTTTGGATTTCACGACGTATCCTCGCGCCCCTGCATTGAGCGCCTCTCGCAAAACCTGCGGAGAATCGTGCTGCGTGAGGATGAGAATTTCACTTTCCGGGGCACGCTCCCGGATCAAGCGGCATGCATCCAGTCCGCTCATCTTGGGCATGCTAATGTCCAGCAGAATAATGTCTGGATTCAGGTACTGGGCTTTTTCGACGCCTTCGAGCCCATCGGCCGCTTCGTCGACGACTTCCCATTCTTGCTGAGTCGCCAACAAGTGCCTTAGTCCACGTCTAACGAGCGGATGGTCATCCACGATGAGGATGCGCGTCAGCATAATTGTTTAGCGTTTAGGACTTGGCGTTAATCAATCGTCGGGAGCCGCGTCCGCCGCTATCCCGCTGCCAAGCATCAGTTACCTAGTCTACAATCATATGACGAATAGGAAACCCAATCACGCTGAAGAATACAGCAGGGGAGAGTTCGCTATAAGCACCGACCGCAGACGGCTCGATTTGAATTTTGTCCACGGATTCTTGAAAGAATGCTACTGGGCCAAAGGGATTCCACGTGATGTGGTCGCCCGCTCCATTGAGAATTCGTTGTGCTTCGGCGTTTATAACGGGAACAAGCAGGTCGGGTTTGGCCGTGTCGTCTCGGATTTTTCAACGTACGCGTACATTGGCGATGTATTCATCGTTGACCGTTATCGTGGACGTGGTTTGGGAAAGTGGTTGATGGAATGCATTATGCATCACCCGCGTCTGCAAGGCCTGCGTCGCTGGAGTCTGATTACGCGAGACGCCCATGGCCTGTACGCACAATCGGGATTTACTCCGCTGAAGTTTCCAAGGAATCATATGGAGTTTCATCGGCCGGATGTTTACGCATGAGACCGTTGCCCATAGACAATAATCGAGGCAATCAAACTTTATGAACATGTCCCGTCCGCTCTATGAAGCTGACCCCGTGGTTGCCATTGCTATCGATAACGAAGTCCGGCGCCAGCACGAGGGCTTGGAACTGATTGCCTCGGAGAACTTCGTCAGTGAAGCCGTGCTGGAGGCCATGGGCTCGGCCTTCACGAACAAATACGCGGAGGGTTATCCCGGAAAGCGTTACTACGGAGGGTGTGAATTTACTGATGTTGTTGAAGAACTCGCGCGCGAGCGCGCCAAGAAGCTTTTCGCGGCGGAGCACGCTAACGTTCAACCCCATGCCGGCTCGCAGGCCAACATGGCAGCCTATGCGGCGGTGTTGCAGCCGGGGGATACCATTCTTGGGCTGAACCTGGCTCACGGCGGACATCTAACCCACGGCCATCACCTGAATTTTTCAGGCAAGACTTACCGCATTGTGCCCTACGGCGTCACAAAAGAAACTGAGACCATCGATTACGACGACCTGGCAAAGCTAGCGGAGAAGGAACGCCCAAAGCTGATCATCGGAGGCGGGAGCGCCTATCCGCGCATCATCGAGTTCGCGCGAATGCGCGAGATTGCGGATGCCGTCGGCGCTCTGTATCTGGTCGATATGGCTCACTTCGCCGGGCTGGTGGCCGGAGGCGTTCACCCCTCGCCGCTGCCGCATGCGCATATCGTGACTTCTACCACGCATAAAACCCTCCGTGGACCTCGTGCCGGCATGATCTTAAGTAAACAGGAGTTTGCCGCGCCGATTGACAAAGTCGTCTTCCCGGGAATGCAGGGTGGACCGCTGGTCCACATCATTGCAGCGAAGGCAGTCTGCTTTCAGGAAGCGATGCAGCCCGACTTTCGCGACTACGCGAGGCAAATTGTAAGCAATGCCAAAGCTTTGTCTGAGACCCTGGCGAGTGAAGGATTTCGAATTATCTCGGGCGGAACCGACACGCACGTGATGCTGGTTGATGTGTTCGCGAAAGGCATGCTCGGCAGTGAGGCGGAAAAAGCCTTAGGGGAAGCCGGAATCACAGTGAACAAGAACGCCATTCCCTTCGATACCAATCCGCCATTGAAACCTAGTGGCATTCGAATTGGCACCCCGGCGCTGACCACCCGCGGAATGGGAGAGGGCGAAATGCGCCAAATCGGGCTCTGGATTTCTGAGGTACTGCACAACCGCACAGATGGAGCCGTGCTAAAAAGAGTTCGCCAGCAGGTGCTGGGACTCGCGGAAAGCTTTCCGCTCTATCCTGAGCGCAGGGCCAGGGCTCAAGCCGAAGTGCGGGCGTGAGAAATTTGTGACTACACAACGATTGTTCGAAAACTGATGAACTGGTAAATCACAACGAGAGTTTCTTTCCTCTGGGGTTAAGTCTCTGCCGTGAAGATCGCGATCGACATCCGGCGCATGAATGAGTTCGGCGTAGGCACTTACACGCGGAACACTGTGCGCGCGCTGGGCCGGCTTGATCATAACAATAAGTACTTCCTGCTGGGGGCCACGGAAAAGGTGGCGGAGATGGGTGCCCTGCCGCCGAATTTTCATGCTGTGCCCCTGCAGGAGCAGGACACCAGCCTGAGGGGCTATCGGGACTGCCGTACCGTCCTCAAGCGTTTGGGGTGCGATCTGGTGCACATTCCCCATCTATTTTGGCTGCCGCGCAACCTGCCGTGTCCGTATGTGATGACGGTGCACGATGTGCTCGATCATATGTATCGTGCCCAGAACCATTCCGGACTAAGACGGTCTCTGCACTTTCACCTTACGCGCCGGGTGTTGAAAGGTGCTGAGCGGATTTTTGCGGTGTCCAGATTTAGTAAGACTGAAATTGAAAAATTGTTCGGGATTCCGGCGGGCCGCATCGAAGTTATTTACAACGCGATCGACGAGCGCTTCCTGCGCGGCCACTCGACATCCCTCGACCGCCAATTGCTGGCCGAGCGCTATCTTGTCACACATCCTTTTCTGCTTTACGCCGGACGAATCAGCCCACACAAGAACATCGTAAGGATCATCGAAGCCTTCTCCGCCCTGAAAGCGGAATTAGATAAGGAAGGGAAGTTCCCGGATCTGAAGCTCATCATCATTGGCGATGAACTGTCAAAAAACCCCGACTTGCGCCGAACCGTGATTCGCGCCGGAGTACAAAACGACGTGCGCTTCATGGGATTCGTCCCCATCGAGGTGCTGCGAATCTTTTACGATGCCGCAAAGGTCTTTGTCTTCCCCTCGTTATATGAAGGATTCGGCCTGCCGCCCTTGGAAGCGATGGCGCATGGAACTCCGGTTGTCACATCTAACACGTCGTCATTGCCAGAGGTGGTGGGAAACGCTGCCGTGCTGGTGAATCCAGAAAACGTGTTCGATATTATGCGTGCCCTGCATCGAGTGCTGGTCGATCAATCGCTGCGTGAAAGGCTTAAACAACGCGGTTACGAGCAGGTGACAAAGTTTTCCTGGGATGCTTCAGCGCGGCAAATTCTCGAAGTGTACGAACGGACGATGGGGACTGAACGAACCTCGTCCCCACATGAGGAGCCTGAAGCAGTCCCGAGGGCAGCGAATTCGTGATCAGGCCTTCAGCAAAGGCTGCCCGGGTGAGGTCTGCTCCAGCCGCTGCAATTTTTTTGCGATGCGGTTGCGGTCGGCTTCCGCAGTGGCAGCGGCGTGTCGAGTCCTCAGCTTTGCAATCTTTTCCTTGCGTGTGCGGCGGCGCCGGATCTCAGGCCGCCGGCTTGGTGCTGACATGAATATGTGTCCTCCGTAATAGGCTCAATCACTGCCCGTCTGATTGGAACTTCAGCAGTGCCGGCGCACAATCTTACAACATGAGGACACAGGCAGTTCAGGGTGCCCACGTAAGCGTTGATCGTCTTTTGAAAGGAACGGCCAAGTTCCTTTAGCTTGTAACCAAGGCATTCGAGCAAAGGGCGGCGCCACCAGCGATGCCCGCATCGGCTCCATAACGCGCGGCGAGCAGCGGGATCTCCCGGCAGCGCGGATTGATACAGGAATTTGGAAGACGCTGGCGAATTTCCTCGAAGAACGGTTTGAGCATGGACGAGACTCCACCGCCCATAATCATCACCTCCGGATCCAGGAGGTCAACGATGTTACCCAGCCACACGGTCAATAGTTCGACGGTCTCTTGAAGGATTTCTTTCGCAAGTGCATCACCGGCGACATATGCCTGTCCCACTGCCTCGCTGGTGACGTCATCAATGTTGCCGCCAGCGAGTTGAAGTATCGTCGAAGCACGGTTGTAGCCATTGGCAACTTTCGCGCGGGCTCTTCGCGCGATTGCCGGACCGGCGGCTAGAGCTTCAATACAGCCGGGTTTGCCGCAACCGCACCGGGGCCCGCGATAATCAATGCTCATATGTCCGCCTTCGCCTGCAGCGCCGGTTCGCCCATGATAGATCTGGCCGTTGAAAACGATTCCAGTGCCGATGCCGGTTCCGACGATCGCAAAGAACACGTTGCGGTAGCCCCGCCCCGCACCCCAAAGCGTCTCGGCCAGTGCAGCAGCATTGGCGTCGTTGTCTACCCTAACCGGGACGCGGTAAATTTTTGAGACCTCGGCTGCAAGGGGATAATTGCGCCAGCAAGGAAGATTGGGAGGATTGATGATCACTCCGGTCCTTGGGTCGAGCGGGCCCGGCGAGCAGATCCCAATTCCGCTCACGCATTCCTTCACTTCGAGATGCTCCAGCATGGAATCGACGGCCGACAAGATAGCGGCGAGTCCGTCAGCCGCTTTGCCCCTTGCCGGCATTGGTATCTTGACTTGCCGCTTGATTCCGCCATTGTTGTCGACAAGGCCCGCGGCTACTTTCGTGCCGCCGACGTCCACCCCAACTACCAATTTATCGTGTACTTGAGCAGTGTGAGTTTCTTCGGATTGCAACACCTCAACTGGTCCCTGCATGGTTTACGTACTCAAAACCGGTTTCGAGCCTTTCAATGCGTAATAGACGATGTACAGATAGCAGATCGCCGGGAGAAAGAATGCATGATGAATTCCAATATGATCAGCGAAAACGCCTTGAATCACAGGAATAATCGCGCCGCCAACAATAGCCATGATTAGCAAGCCTGAGCCGTCACCGGTCAGCGGCCCAAGTTCGGCAATGCCCAGAGTAAAGATGCTGGGGAACATCACCGAGTTGAAGAACCCGACCAGAATGATGCTCCACATGGCCACGTGGCCGAAGGTAAGTATGGAAGTCACCACCAGAATACATGCCGCAATCCCGGCGATACCCAACACCATTCCCGTGCGGACCTTCTGCAGGATGGCCGAGCCAATAAAGCGCCCCACCATGGCGCCGCCCCAGTAATAGGAAACAAAACGGGCGGCCACGACTTCCGGAACGTTCGCAATGTAGGACTGGCTGAAATAGTTAATCAGAAAACTGCCAATCGAAACCTCGGCTCCGACATAAACGAAAATCGCTACCATTCCAAGCACCAGATGGCGGTACTTCCATACGCTTTTGTGCGGGCCCGTTTCGCCGTGGCGTTCAGCCTCCGGCATGGGAGGCAGCTTGAACAGGGCAATCAAAATTCCAAGTACAATGAGCGCCAATCCAATAATCAGATATGGCGTCTTGACCGAGGATGCTTCCTGGATGCGATACGACTGCAGGGCATCCGCGGACATCTGCCGGACTGTCTCCATATTCTGCCGAGTGGCATTCAGAATGAGCCTCCCCCCAAGGTATGGGGCAATGGCAGTGCCAAGGGAATTGAATGCCTGCGATAGATTCAAACGGCTGGAAGCGGTCCCCGGAGGCCCCAGCACGGCAACGTAGGGATTCGCGGCGACTTGCAGGGCAGTGATTCCGCCGGCAAGCACCATGAGTGCTCCGAGAAAGAGTGGATACGAAGGGACGCTCGCCGCCGGAATGAACAAGAGAGCGCCAACGCCCATCGTCACAACACCCATGACCATCGTCTTCTTGTAGCCCAACCAGTCGATCAGCTTTGCGGAAGGAATAGAGAAGATGAAGTATGCCGAAAAGAACGCAAACTGAATCAGCATCACTTTGGTGTAGTTCAGGTCGAAAATCGCTTTCAAGTGGGGAACCAGAACATCGTTCAGGACGGTGACAAAACCCCACATGAAGAAGAGAGAGGTGACTACCGCCAAGGCAGTTTTAGAGGTCGCGTGAGGAGCAGTGACGGTGCCACCGGTGATCCTGGCGTGGGCGATTGCCATCCGTTTGAGTCATTGAGGCGCAGAGTTCGCTGCTGATGCAAGCACCTCAGGTGCAAGCATCATACCATCCGGAATCTTGAGCGTAGATTGGTGTATTCAGTGCTCGCATCGTGATCACAGTTGAGACATCAGTTGAGACATTAGTTGAGACATTAGAAAAGGTGGCGGTATCCGTAGAGCCCGCGTTGTTTCGAGGCTCGTTCTATCCGGACGCGACCTACGATCCCTGCGCGCGAGCGCGCGCAATGGCGATGGCATAACTTGAAGCCGCGTGCGAAAACTCCTGGCGGGACACGACGATCCCGCCGGGTTTACCGGACCGCGAATGCTGCGAAACGGGCAAGGAATGCCCCATACTACTTCAGCATTATTTCCTGGAGCAGTTCCGAGCTCACTACTTCGCGTATCTCCTGCCGCTTCTCAGCAAGCTGTTGCGCCTGCTGTTTGCCACCCATGATCTTGTCCCGCGCGGCTTCGCCTTTCGCGGTCAAGCCATCCATCGCGGCGTGATTCTTGAATTCCACTGCAAGAGCAATGTCCCAATCCTGCGGGCTGTTGTTTGTCTCCTTAAGAAAGATCTTGTAGTCGACGATCGCTCCGGAACGCTTTTCCTCCTCGAGCAAGGGCTTGGTAGCCTGACGTAGGCTGGTTAAATACGCATCCATTTGGGTAGGTTTAACTCTCACCAAAGTTACTCGCCAGACCGGACCCTCGCTATAGTGCTCTTGCGTTACGGCCATCGTTCCGCAAAGCAAAAGGCACGCCAACGCCCAACGCATTTTATTCATACAAGTTCTCCTGAATCTAAAATTTGACGGCACAGAAGCGGGGCAATCATACGTGCATCGTGGCAAATTTGAAACTGAATGCGAGGTCAGCTCTACCCCTGCCAACATCGCAGAAAGAGGCGACCGGGTGACGAGTAACTAGGTCGCCTTTTGTGGAAGTACGATTTCCTTACCGGGGATGGATCATTTCTGCGTTGAGGTTCGCAGCTGTCTCGCGCTCTGCATCCTTGTAGGAATGGTGCAAGTCCGATTGGTGAGCGATATTGACGTGGTAGCGATTGCGCTCAAGCTCCATTGCTGCCCGGTGTTCCAGGGCAGCGGGCTCGGCCAAACCCAGCTTTTCAAGAGCAAGCGCGAGGACGTAATGGGCTGGAGCGGACTTGGGGTTGCTCTCGATCGCTTCCTTGCAGACCGAGGCAGCCTCCATGAAAGTGCCCTGCTTATAAAAGAGCTTTGCCTAGAGAGAGATGCGCTTCCAAGCGTTTACGGTCGGCTCTACGGCTTTGCGAAGCTCAGCAATACCCTCGGCCTAGTGTGTCCGCCCCCTGACTGATGAGCGCCTCCTCACATTGATGCAGGCCGGGACGAGTCTGCCATGTATGTCATTTGTATGGATAAAGTTGAAGACGCAAGGGTGGATGAACGGAAACTGTTGTCCGAACGGATAGTTGTCTATCCGATCGGATAGGAGGGCGGGTGTGAGACCCAAGTAAAGGACATCTTTTCCTGCGCCTCTGGTCCTTTGCTCGGCACGTTGTGGACGCCAGGTATGCGGGAACTGCAACCGTCAGCACGGTTGCGAAAAGCCGAAATCTGATACTCTGCCGATGCGATGGATTACCTGTGGACGCCGTGGCGATACGCCTATGTAAGCGCTGCCGCAACGATCTCCGGGTGTATCTTTTGCGACCTTCCGAAAGAAGGCGACGACGCCAAGGTCCACATCGTCTCGCGGGCGAAGTACTGCTACATAATTCTTAATACTTATCCCTACACCAATGGCCACGTGATGATCGTTCCCTTCGACCACGTTGACGAACTGCATAAGCTAGACAAGCCAGCCGCCCACGAAATGACGGAATTAGCGCAGCGCATGGAAGCTGCGTTGCGTCGGCTCTATGCGCCTGATGGAATCAATCTCGGCATGAACATTGGCAAGGCCGCCGGGGCAGGTGTCGCCGGGCATATTCACATGCACGTGCTTCCCCGATGGGTTGCGGACGCCAACTTTGTATCGGTGATCGGTGAGACGCGGATTCTGCCGGAGAGTTTGGACATGACATACCAGAGAATCAGGGGAGCACTCGAAGCTGCGCCCACATCCTGAATTCGCTTGCATTCTGATCGCCAATCCACGACGAGGTCATAAATGAAATTAGGAAGACGTGTGACTCATAGCATTAGTCGTATCTCAATATTCCTGCTTTTGCTGGCCTTTCCATGTCTTCCCAATTTTGCTCACGCGATCACCGAGTACTACCGCCACAACATTTTCGACAACAGCTTGACTCCGGATTTTTACTTCTACAGTTGGGCACAGCCGTCCGGTACCAGTTTTGTTGACCAGAAGAACTGGCGATTGCCAGTTGAAAGGAAGGCCTTTTTCACGCCGCCGAATGCTCTTCGGCTGGAATGGCAGTCAGAGCAGGGAGGCGGCTGGGAAGCGGAAGTGCGTGTCGTCAACTTCCGCTATCGCTTCCCCGGATTTGCCGGCGGCAATCTTTACATCTGGTGCTTTGCCCCGCAGGCCATCGCTGCCGACGATCTGCCCCGCATCATGCTGTCCACAACGCGCGAAGGTCTGCAGGTAGCTGAGTTCCCGCCAGCAAGCTTCAGCGAGCCTCTTCCGCTCGGGAAGTTCGGCGGAGACATCGCTCCCGGGCGCTGGGTGCGTATCCGCATTCCGTTGAGCGAATTTCATACCGCTTCGATTTACGACTTTCAGCCGGAGTATGTGCAGAACGTCATCTTCCTTCAGGGAAAAAGCGACGGCGTGCGCCACACGCTGCTCCTTGACGAAATTGCAATTGATGATGATGCTGCGAGTGACAAGGCAGCCTCGCATCCTGCGCCCCAGAACGTCCGTGCCACCGGCTACGACCAGCACATTGAAGTGCACTGGGACCCGGTGAATGGTTCCGAACTTGCCCGCTATGTAATCTATCGCTCGCTCGATGGCACGCATTTCGAGCCTGTCGGCATTCAGCTCCCGGAAACACATAGCTACTCTGATTTTCTGGGTAAGTCCAGCATCACGGCGCAATACAAGGTGGCCACTTCTGACCGCCAGTATCGCCAATCGCCTCTCTCGAGCTCTGCAAGTGCATCTACTCGCGAACTAAACGACGACGAGCTTCTCACCATGCTTCAGGAAGCATGCTTCCATTACTACTGGGACGGCGCCGACCCCACCTCAGGCATGGCGCGGGAAAACATTCCCGGAGATGATCGCATGATCGCCACAGGCGCGAGCGGCTTCGGAATAATGGCGCTTGTGGTGGGCGTGGACCGTGGATTCATCACTCGTGAACAAGGGGTGTCACGGCTAACCAAAATCGTTGACTTCCTCGAGCGAGCGCAGCGCTATCACGGCGCGTGGTCCCACTACATGGACGGTAACACTGGAAAGACCATGCCCGTCTTCGGCACCTTCGACAACGGCGGCGATCTCGTCGAAACATCGTTTCTGATGCAGGGACTCCTAACTGCCCGGCAGTACTTCCATGGCGCGAATGAAAGGGAGCAATCACTTCACCGGCGGATCTCGCAACTCTGGGAAGCCGTCGAGTGGGACTGGTATCGCGAGAACTCAAAGAGCGATTTCTTGTATTGGCACTGGTCGCCGCAATGGGCTTGGCAGATTCACCATCCACTCATCGGATTCAACGAAGTGATGATCACCTATCTGCTCGCCATGGCTTCGCCCACGCATGCCGTGCCTGCCGATCTCTATTATTCCGGCTGGGCTGGACAGTCTCAAGCCGCGCTCCATTACCGCGCCGGCTGGTCCGGCAGCACGGATGGGGATCACTATGGCAACGGCCACACTTACTACGGAATCAAGCTTGATGTTGGCGTCGGCACCGGCGGGCCGCTTTTCTTCACGCACTATTCCTACATGGGATTCGACCCGCACAGTCTGCACGACCGCTACACATCCTCCTACTTCGACAACAACCGTAACATTGCGCTAATCAACTGCGCCTACTCCATGGCCAATCCAAAGCACTTTGAAGGATACGGCACGAACGCATGGGGATTGACGGCCAGCGACGGTCCGATGGGCTACGTTCCCCACGCTCCGGACAACGCAAGCGATGATGGCACGCTCACCCTCACCGGTGCGCTCGCATCTTTTCCGTACACGCCAGAAGCATCCATGGCCGCGTTCAAACATTTTTATCGGGATTTGGGCGCTCAATTATGGGATGTCTACGGTCCGCGGGACGCTTTCAATCCCAGCCAGAACTGGGTCTCGATCATTTATATGGGGTTGAATCAGGCTCCCATTACGGTGATGATCGAGAACCACCGGACCGGACTAGTTTGGAAGCAGTTCATGTCGAACCCTGAAATCCGCGACATGCTTGAAAAGCTGAATGAACTTACTGCGCGTTAGTAGTTCCGGGTTGCTCAACAGGTATTTTCATCTGCATCATAAGATCGCCAGTCACTTTGACAAGAATTACACACACGTGGCACGTTGAAGAAACGGATTCGACTTCTGGTCGCTCTTCTCTTTCAATGCTCTTTCTTGCAAGTCCGTGTCTAGCTCTAGCACATCCACCTTCCGGTATCGTGGTTGACCGCCAAGGTCATGTGCTTTTTTATACCACGGTGTAATCGTGTATGCAGATTGAACCCTCAGGCAAACTACTAAGCATTTGTGAAGATGGCGGGCATTGGCTGGCTTTGGATGCAGGAGGCACGTTTTCGAAAGTGAATCCGAGGATTTTTCACAGAGCGACGTCTGATGGCACCACCGGGTTGGCCTCTGCTCCGAACGGATCAATTTATCTCGGCACCTGGAATGGAATCGTGAAACTGAAAGCGGACGGCTCCATTGCGAATCGTGCATCCCGTCGCAGCCAAGGACTGCGATAGTGATCCGGCAAGTCACAATCGGGCGAATGCGTCCTCTCCACTATTCAGAGGTCTCGGCGCAGATTCTGACGATACGTGTATGTCGCAGCCACAAGTTGCCATCGAGTAGTAAAGATCACTCCCGATGGTCAAGTTACCTCCATTCTGAGATCAGAATGCCCCTGGTCTCCTACCGGCGTTGCCGTAAGTGGCGATGAAATTTGTGCCCTCGAATACACAAACGCCAATGGCCCTGCGACGAAAGGCTGGTACCCGAGGGTCAGAAAACCTGCGAGGAACGGTTCGGTTACAAATCTTCTGACGGTTTCTCGAACTGCCCCATCCCGATGAATGGTATTCAGGCCCCCACAATCTGAGCCGACGCATGCGTTTGCTGAATCCTGCCCGGGTCCGATAAAATCTAATTACACGAAGAGGGCTATTCATGAAGGCTGCTATCCATCCAGCTTATAACGAAGTGCGTGTCATGTGCGCGTGCGGCAACAGCTTTACTACGCGTTCAACCCACAAGGGCGACATCCACGTAGAAATTTGCTCCAATTGCCATCCTTTCTTTACGGGCAAGCAGAAGCTCGTGGACACCGCCGGCCGCGTAGAGCGCTTCCGCCGGAAATATGCAAAGGCGGAAACAGCTAAGAAGTAGCTTTGGTGTGCGGTCCCCCATCTCAGTCCCTCGCCACCATCCTGATGCTTGGCTATTAAGGCCTTGACAAGTTCGAGGACCGGGCTAAAATACCGGAAATCTCGGGCTACTCAGTGGGTGTGCTCCCGCATGACCCAACCCCTTGATTTATGAGTTCAACCCCCGCCGTCCCGATTCCCCGAAAAGAGAGGCAGAATGCCAGAGTGTAAGCATCCGCGTGTGCGAATCGTGACTCGCGACGAAGAGGCTGAGTTTGTTGAATGCCTCGAATGCGGTGAAATCTTCGAATCCAGTGAATTCAAGGACATGACGATCGAAGATACGAAACTGAAGAACGAATTCTGAGCAATTGCGCAAGTCTGAGAGGCCCCTAATCTACAGTCAATCGCGGATGACAAAGGTAACCTGAGAGTCCCAATTCGCGCTTGTTCCGCTCCTGACACTCTGTTACTGTCACGTCGGAATCCCGTCGGGAGACATCAATGCAAGCTGTTGTCTTGGTGGTAGATGACTCCATGCTCATCCGCCATACCGTGTGCCGTTTTCTGGAGCAGCGGGGTTTCTGCGTAGAATCCGCGACAAACGGTCAGGATGCCGTCGAAACGCTCAAACGGATTGTTCCCGATCTCATCATTACAGACATGCAGATGCCCAAGATGAGCGGTAGCGAACTCATCACCATCCTCAAATCGTGTCCGGAGACGGCAAGCATTCCGGTTGTAATCCTTGCCGGCAAACAGAGCGGCTTCGAAAACACCGAAAAGCGGGCCAACTTCGCTATCTTCAAAGACATAGATATCGAAACCCAGTTGGCCAAAGCTCTCGAAACGCTTCTTGACAGCGCCGGCACGAAGGGTCAGGCAGCAAGCAACTAGGCTAAGAGCTATTTCAGCACCAACCCCGCTTCTGCAGAGAAATCCAGTGGCGCGAAGTTGCGTGCGAGAAATTTTGGATAAGCCGCCGCTGCAATCATGGCGGCATTATCCGTGGACAACGGACGTGAGGGGAAAAATACAGGCAGGCCATCCATAGCGGCATCACGCTCAAAGCGTTCGCGTAACTCGTTGTTTGCCGCCACCCCGCCGGTTACGAAAAGGGTAGCGACGCTGTGGGCGCGTGCGGCTGCCAGCGTCTTACCAGTGAGATCGTCCACAATCGCTCGCTGAAAAGAGGCGACCAGATCCAAAGCCTGGCTGTCGCAATGCGCTAGGTAGTCGTCGATCTTCGGATTGGGAATTTGTGCCAAGGCCGTGCGACGTGCTTCGATCGCGGGCAGGAGATTGTCTGTTTCCACGTAACGCAGCACGGCGGTTTTGATTCCGCTGTAAGAAAAATCGAAGCGGGAATGCTCGGTCGGGCCGTGCTGTTTCTTTGAAGAATTCCTTCTATCTGGATGCTTGATCTGCGAGGGCGGAAACTTCACGGCGGCGGGATTGCCGTGCGGCGCGAGCTTATCAATGACCGGCCCACCCGGATACCCTAGCCCGAGGAGTTTGGCGACTTTGTCGAACGCCTCGCCGGCCGCGTCGTCGCGCGTGTGGCCAATATTTTTATACGCCCAGGTGTCACCCTGCTGCTCGGCCAGATATAAGTGCGTGTGTCCTCCGGAAACCACCAAAGCCAATACGGGGAATCGCAGTTCGTAGTTACCCTTTTGCCGTTCTTCGAGCAAAACGGCGTGAATGTGTCCTTCGAGGTGGTTGACTGGGATCAGAGGCTTATTGAGGGCAAACGCCAGCGCCTTGGCGTAGCTGATCCCTACCAACAACGAGCCGGCCAGCCCCGGGCCTTGCGTGACTGCGAGCGCATCTATGGAGCGATAGGTCTGCCCAGCATCTGCCAGCGCCTTGCGGACGACCGGCAGGATCGCCTTCAGGTGCTCGCGGGAAGCGAGTTCCGGGACCACTCCGCCGTAGGGTTGATGGGTCGAGATCTGCGAGAAGACGACGTTTGAAACCACCTTCTCACCCGAACACACCACCGCAGCGGCAGTCTCATCGCAGGAGCTCTCAATCCCGAGAATGTAAGCGTCAGACATTCGCCTCAAGCGACCCCAGTTTCGTTGCTCGTAATGAGTATTATACTTTTGAAAATAGTACTCTCAGCTACATGGCGGGGCCCGCGTCCAGGCTCGAACTTGGGCAAGGGCGTTCTTCGGTTTTGCGGATGATCAGCTCAAGCGGATGGCAGGGCAGAAAAGACGCGGAAAGAAGGGGCAAGGTCCAGAGATTGAAGCGAAGTTCGTTTTTGAGGTCAAAGCAGCAATGCAAAGCTATACGAATGCAAGGAACTTCTAAGTGATCGCCGAATCACTCTCCCACGTCCCGAATGCGATTTGCTCATTCGCGTACGCTCGGGAAGATATTCACTGAAGAAGTCCTCCAAAATGGCGGACAAGCTATTTGCTGAGTGCGAAGAGGCTGAGAAGGACTCCCCATTGCCAGACAAGATTGATCGCAACGCCTTTTCTAAGTTGATAACTAACTTTTATCTCCGCGCCTGGGTTGAAGAGCCAATTGACTGAGCTCAAAGAATTTGCCATCTCGATCGTTCGTACACTCCGCGAGAAGGGTTATCAGTCCTACCTCGTTGGCGGATGCGTGCGGGATCTGCTGCTCGGGCGGGAACCGGCAGATTACGACGTCGCAACTGACGCCACCCCGGACCAAGTCATGCGCATCTTCCCGGAGACGTATGCCGTGGGCGCGCAGTTCGGCGTCCTGCTGGTACCGGTCGGGAGATCACTCTCGGCAGGACGTGAAGGAAAAACCGCCGAAGTTGCGACCTTTCGCAGCGATATCAGCTACTCTGACGGGCGCCATCCGGATGCCGTGCGCTTCAGTAAATCCCCGCAGGAAGACGTGCAACGGCGCGACTTCACGATCAACGGGCTGCTGCTTGATCCGCTTACAGATGAAGTTCTAGATTTCGTGGGCGGGCGCAAGGACCTGGAGACCGGCATCATTCGTACCATCGGCGATCCGGAACTTCGTTTTAGCGAAGACAAGCTGCGCATGCTGCGGGCCGTTCGTTTCGCGGCTCGGTTCGAATACACGATTGAGCCGGCCACATTCTTCGCCATTCAAAAGCTTGCGCCGGAGATTCATCGAGTCTCCCGGGAACGAGTGCGCGACGAACTCACCAAGATGCTTACCGAGGGCCACGCGCGCCCAGCATTTCTGCTGTTGGATCAATCCGGACAGCTACTTGAAGTGCTTCCCGAAATCGGAGCCATGAAGGGAGTGGAACAGCCGCCACAATTTCACCCTGAGGGCGATGTGTTCGTGCACACTCTTCTTTTGCTCGAAAACTTGCCCCAGCCTTGCCCGACCAGCCTGGCCTGGGGCGCGCTGCTGCATGATGTCGGCAAGCCCCCTACATTTCGTGTGGCGCCCGACCGGATTCGCTTTGATGGCCACGTGGACGTCGGCGTGAAAATGGCGGAGGAGATTTGCCGGCGCCTGCGGTTCTCGAATCATGATACTGAGCAGATCCTCGCCTTGATCAAGAACCATATGCGCTTCGCGCACGTGCAGCAGATGAAAGAATCGACATTCAAGAAATTCGCGCGCATGCCACGGTTTGAAGAACATTTGGAGTTGCATCGGATTGACTGCCAGTCCAGCCATGGCGATCTCACAAGCTTCAACTTCACCAGCGAGAAGATGGCCAGTCTGCCGCCGGAAGCAATTCGGCCGGCGCCGCTCATTTCAGGCGACGATCTGATCGAAGCGGGGTACGCACCTGGGCCTCAGTTTAAAGAGATCCTGGGAGCGGTCGAGGATGCTCAACTTGAAGGCCGTCTGCACTCGAAACCAGCAGCCATGGAGTTCGTTGTCGCGGAATTTCCTCGAGAAGCTCGCAGTTGAAGCACGCGCAGTCAAGCACCTTTGCCGCACAGCATTGTTGGCTATATAGATGGTTTCCAAGACGATATATTTCTGACAAGTGAGCGCACTTCCCCTATCGATTTTGCTATTCTGAAAATAGACCGCAGATGAAAGTTAGCGAAAAGGATGTGGCGTACGTAGCCGACCTTGCCAATCTGGAACTCACCGAGGAAGAGCGTGGGCGCATGCTGCGAGATCTGAATTCGATCCTCGATCACATCGACACGCTCAACGAGCTTGACACGGCGACTATTCAGCCGATGGCGCAGGTTTCCGATCGATTTGGCGCGGGCAACTCGGGGCAGGAGAGTGAGCGATCATATGCCAACCGCGATGACGTCCATGAAGGCTTGCGCAAATCGTTGCCGCACGAGGTTGCTCTGGCGAATGCGCCGGATTCGGATGGAGTGTTTTTCGTAGTTCCCAAGGTAATTGAACGATAAATGCAGAAATAAAGGGTTAGCAGCCAAGTAGAAGAATTTCTGCATTTCCTTATCGTGGACTTCACCTCGCTCACGATTGATGCCACCCGCTCTGCGGTGCAGGAGCGCAAGATCAGTGCGACTGCCCTGGCTGAGATCTATTACGACAAGATTGGGAAAGATGATCCGCAGATTGGCGCGTATCTAACGCTGTCCAAGGAACGGGCGCTAGCTAAGGCGACTGAGATCGACGCGCTCGCAGCCAAGGGCGAGAAGCTTCCGCCGCTCGGCGGAGTTCCCGTCGGCATCAAGGATGTGCTTGTCACAAAAGGAGTTCGCACCACTGCGGGTTCGAAGATCCTGGGCAACTACATTCCGCCGTATGACTGTACGGCAGTCGCCAGGCTGGAAGCCGCTGGCGCCCTGGTGCTCGGTAAATTGAACTGCGACGAATTCGCCATGGGATCTTCGAATGAGAACTCAGCATGGCGGCCGGTACACAATCCGCGTGACCTCAGCCGCGTGCCTGGAGGTTCATCCGGAGGATCGGCCGCCGCGACTGCGGCCGATATGGCCGTAGCTGCGCTAGGATCAGACACTGGCGGCTCGATTCGGCAACCGGCGTCGTTGTGTGGAGTTGTTGGTTTAAAACCGACATATGGGCGAGTATCACGGTATGGATTGATCGCGTTCGCGTCCTCCCTCGACCATATCGGCCCGCTGGCGAAAACGGTGAGAGATGCAGCGATCATGCTGGGCACAATCGCCGGTCGTGATCCCATGGATTCCACTTCCGCGCAGCTTCCGGTTCCAGACTATGTCGCGGAACTGGACAGGCCGGTACGCGGATTGAGGATTGGTGTCGCAAGAGAATATTTTGGTGACGGCCTGGATGATCAAGTCCGCAAACCGGTCGAAGCGGTCATCCAGAAGCTCGCAGCTTTGGGATGCGACATTGTAGAAGTCTCACTTCCGCATACAAAGTACGCGATTCCCACTTACTACATTGTGGCTACGGCCGAGGCATCATCGAACCTGGCGCGGTTTGATGGAGTGCGCTACGGATATCGGGCTACGGGTGTGCGCTCGCTGTCGGAAATGTACCGGCGGACTCGCGATCAGAGCTTTGGCGCTGAGGTAAAGCGGCGCATCATGCTAGGAACTTACGCTCTGAGTGCGGGTTATTACGACGCGTATTATCTCAAGGCACAAAAGGTGCGCACGCTGCTGACGCGTGATTTCGAGGAAGCATTTAGCAAAGTCGACGTGATCATCGCGCCGACGAGTCCGACTCCGGCGTTCAAGCTTGGAGAGAAAGTGGATGATCCTCTGGCCATGTACCTGGCGGATATTTACACGGTGACTGCAAACCTTGCGGGCATTCCAGGCATTTCGATCCCGTGTGGCGAGACGAAGGAGAAATTGCCGATCGGAATGCAGATCCTCGGAAAGCACTTCGATGAGGCAACGGTCCTGCGTGTAGCGCACGCGTACGAGAGCAGTCTGCAGGCGTCCCATCATCATTAGTCAGAAATAACTTCGATCCGTGCAAGAAGGCCATCGGCAGGAGACGATGGCCTTCTTGTTTGTGAGCGGTTGATCAATTACGCGACTAGTTGCGGAAACAAAAACTCTAAGAGCAAGAGAGATGACTTAGGTCCTCGCGTACGGTGATTTGCCCACTCTGCCTCTCACTGATAGCTACTGGTTGCTCTGCACAGTGGATCAGCATAGCCTTGGCGGACTTGCCGGTGCTCACGCAAATGGCGCTGAACATTGCCACCCTGGTGAGCACAGTGCGCTGCCGGGGAGCAGGTGGACACATCCGAAGCGGCAGCAATCCTGAATATTTCAGCCGAAGCTGATAAAAATCTCATGCTACCGCAACAGCTGTACCAGGATACCAAGCCAATCCCAGCGTAAATAGGATTCAAAAAATCCAGAACGTCATCACGGATCTGAATATGAACCTGCCGGGCAAGCTAGCCACATGAAGAATCCGGTGCTCTCGACGAGAGTCAGCGTCGCAGTCAATCTGATTCTCGCAACCGTAAACACCTTTGCCGCGTTGATTCCGGAAAACGCCGTTTCTGATTCCTCGCAGAGGACTGCTGCCCGGCAGGTTGCGGTTGCCGCACCAAAGGATCTGAAACGGCAGTGGAACCAGCAGCTGAGCTCGAGAGCTGTTAAAGAGATGGGCGATTCGGTTTTGAGTGCCTGCCTAGTGCAGTGCAGTAGCCACAAAAATCACAAGCTGGAACCTGAGATCGTACTCACCTAAGGCAACTGGAGATCTTTCATTGAGTAAATATGTCCAAGCCTCACTCGCTCGAAAAGCAAAAAACTGGCCAAAAACGAAAACGCCCCAGACCCCGGTTAGAGTCTTGGGACGCTCGCGAACAGCCCTCCCCCAGAACTGCTCAAGGACAGGGTAGGTCCTAGGCCAGGGATCGTAAATGGCTCCCGCGTGCCATAACGTGGCACGATAAGGCTAGGGACCTGTGAGCCTCTGTCTCTTTGTGCTCTTTGCGGTTTTCCTGGCGGCCTTTGCGGTTCAAGATTCTCCTGATCTACCCGAGGCTGCCTCGACTTGACATAGCCCGAACCGAGTACTAGGCTTGCGCCACTTGCGCTCAGGAGGCATCCATGCTCAGCGGCTTCAAGCAGTTCATTTTGCGGGGAAACGTCATTGATATGGCCGTCGGCGTGGTGATCGGCGCGGCTTTTGCCGGAGTGGTGACAGCCTTCACCAAAGACCTGCTCACGCCGTTCATTGCCGCCATCGTCGGCAAGCCCGACTTTTCCGCCATCAGCTTTACTATTAACAACTCGGTGTTTGCAGTCGGCGACTTTATCAACGCCGCGATCTCTTTCCTGCTGGTCGCTGCCGCCGTGTATTTCTTCGTGGTCACACCCATTAATGCCCTGGTCTCCCGCATGCGCAAAGCGCCAGCTCCGGCTGATCCGACGACCAGGAAATGCCCGGAGTGCCTGAGCGAAATCCCCATCGATGCACGCCGCTGCTCATACTGCACGCAACCTCTTGCTGCGGCACGCGCAGCTTGAAGCGCGCGATGTCACACATGAGTATGGCGGCATGGATCTTCGTTTCGATTCTGAGTCTCTTTGTTCCTTTTTGCTCAGGATTAAGAAACTAGTGGCTCGGCTGTAACGCAAGATGCTTCTCCGCGCCAAGGGCATCCACGGCAAGTACCTTCGCCCCCTAGAGAGTGCGTGTTTCGGAGCGGGTCTCGCAGGCCTTTGATAAAAAGGCGCAACCCGTTTACCCGAAGAGGCTCGTCAGAACTAAGCGATTTTGTTGCATCCTAATTTGTAGGAGCCTTCACCAGATGAAGAAAATTGCAGTAATCGTATCTGCCATTCTTGTGATCTCTGCTGCGTGGGCATACACCTTGGCCAAGGCATCCCGTGATCCCATGGCTTCGGCCCATCTTCCCGCTGCCGCGATTGCCGCCATGCAGAAGATTAATTCCGAGCGCATCCGGGCGCAGGTACGGTTTCTGGCCAGTGATTTCCTGGAGGGTCGCGGTACCGGGCAGCGCGGCGGAGATCTTGCCGCTGAGTACATCGCCACGCAATTTGCGCTGGAAGGGCTAAAGCCCGCCGGCGATAGCGGCACCTACATGCAGAAGGTTCCTATGGTGGGCGTAACCACCGCGCCCGAGACCACCTTCTCTCTGGTTCCTTCCAAGGGCGCCGCAAGGGACTTGAAGCAGCTCAGTGAATACGTCACCTACAACGAAACCCAGCAACCGGAGTCGCAGGTGGATGCCAAAATCGTTTTTGTGGGTTACGGCATCGAAGCTCCGGAATTCAGGTGGGACGATTACAAAGGCGTGGATGTGAAGGGCAAAGTGTTGCTGATGCTGGTGAATGAGCCGCCCTCCGACGATGACAATTTTTTTAAAGGTAAAGCGCTGACCTACTATGGCCGATGGACCTATAAGTACGAGCAGGCGGCGCGAAAAGGCGCAATCGGGGCAATTTTGATCCACAAGACCGATATGGCGAGTTATCCCTGGGAGGTGGTGCGTAATTCCAATTCTGGCGAGAAGTCGTATCTGAAACTCGATCGCACTCCCACGCTGCAGGTGGCCTCCTGGATTCAGCTCGATGTGGCGAAAGCGCTGGCGGCAATGGCCAGCATGGACCTGGACAAAATGATGATGGATGCCCGCTCGCGCGATTTCCGCCCGGTTGAGTTGCCGGTTAGTTTGAGGGCTCACGTGATCAGCAAGATTCGGCCCTTCGAATCCAATAACGTAATTGCCATGCTGCCCGGCTCCGATCTTAAGCTGAAAGATGAAGCGGTGATGTTCACGGCGCACTACGACCACCTGGGAATTCGGCCAGATATGCCTGGCGACAACATCTATAACGGAGCCAATGACAATGCCACCGGGTGCGGAATTCTGCTGGAAATCGCACACGCTTATGGGTTGGCGGCACAGAAGCCACGACGATCGGTGCTCTTCGTTTCGGTAACTGGCGAGGAACAAGGACTCCTGGGCTCCGAATATCTGGGCAAGCACCCGCCAATTCCGGCGGGCAAAATCGCACTCGATCTGAACTACGACGATGTGCCGCCGCTGGGCGCTCCTGAAGAGGTGGAGGTAGCCGGATCAGAGCGAACGACGTTCTATGCGGTAGTTCAGGCCCTGGCGGAGGAATTCCGGTTGACGATCCGTCCTGATACCCGCCCGGAAGCAGGACATTATTATCGTTCCGATCATTTCAGCCTGGCGCGCGTCGGCATCCCGGCGTTTTCCATCAATGCGGGAGTGAAATACAAGGGCCATGACGCCGCCTGGGGGATTCAGAAAGCAGATGAATTCACCGCGAAGCATTACCATCAGCCAAGCGATGAATATCACCCGGACATGGATTTCACTGGCGATGCTGCTATGGCCCGGTTCGGCTTTGCCCTCGCTTGGGAGGCGGCCAACCTGCAGCCGATGGTCGGTTGGGTAAAGGGCGACGAGTTTGAGCACAGCCGGTTACCGCGGCAGTTACACTAGATACTTTTCGTCTTGAACTGAATCATATATAAATATGTTCCCCCCCTTTTTGGCTATGAAAAGCGGCTTGTCTGGAGTTGTTTTCCTGATTTTTATGTCGGTTCTGGTGCTTGGCCAGAATAGCGCGTCGTTCGCGCCGGCGCCGGGGAACGCCTCTTTGTTTCTTCCTCCGCCAACGGGCAACACAACGACCCAGCCCGCGAATTCTGAAAAGAGTATCTCGATTCTAATCGCGCCCGTGACGCTCCCGAGGATGGCTCCTGATTTTGCGCTCCAGACTTACGAGCGCCGCTCGCAACTGCAGGCGGCGCATCTGGCTGCTTATTCCGCGACTACCCTTATTCACGCGGAATTGCCCGACAGTTCACAGCAGGGCGAATACGAACTACGCAGGCATTACGCGGCTCCTCGGACGTTAGAGTTCAAGCCTCTACATTTCACCGGCGACGGTTTCGTGAAGAACAACGTGATCACGAGACTGCTGCAATCCGAAGTTGATCACCTGCAGAAAGACGATTCATCCGCAACGGCAATCACGCCGGCAAACTACAAATTTTCCTTCAAAGGAACTGTCGAGTTGAACGATCGCCTGGTGCACGTCTATCAGACGAAGCCCCGAAAAAAGCGAGTGGGACTTTTCAAAGGCCGCATTTTCCTGGACGCGTATACCGGCGCTCTGGCCCGGACGGAGGGAACTGTCATCAAATCACCGTCATTCTTTGTGAAGAAAATTGAGTTTGTGCAGGATTACGCCGACTACGGCTTGTTTACCTTCCCCGTACACATGCACTCAGACGCGCGTACGCGCGTGCTCGGGCGAGTGATCGTCGATATCTTTCATCGCGACTATCAGCCAGTCCCAAACGCCACGCAGACAGCCCAGTTGAGACCCTCGCGCTGAAAATCTGACGAGTTCAGGTTCCTGCAGCATTGCGCTCCTCGAAGCCGACATCTCCTCAAATTAGTAGGTCTAATTCAAAATCAGCAATGGAAAATCGACAGTCATTCCTTGCATCCCGCTCTTAAATCCGTCGCTCACCGCCAGTGGCCAGTATCACCTGAGCCGTGGATCATGGCCCAGACCTGGAACGATCTGCTGTTTGCGCACTGGCCAATCGCGCCGGACTCATTGCGTTCGCTGGTGCCGTCACAGCTTTCGTCGGAGACCTTCGATCGCCGCTGCTGGATAGCCGTAACGCCTTTTCACATGAACAATGTTCGCGCCCGCGGCTTTCCTGCTTTGCCTGGGCTATCGCGTTTTCCGAAGTTGAACGTACGCACCTATCTCACAGTGGGCGACAAATCGGGAGTGTATTTCTTCAGCCTGGACGCGGCTAATCTGCCGGCGGTGTGGGCTGCGCGAAGCGTTTACCGTCTCCCCTACTTTCACGCGAGGATGTCAGTTTCGGGAGATGAGCATGGCAGGTTCTACCATTCGCGCCGATATCGCAGTAATGCAGAGTTGCGTGCCCGCTATGCTGCCATCGGTCCGGTTCGATTAAGGCACCCCGGCACTCTGGAACACTGGCTCACAGAACGTTATTGTCTTTACAAGGTTGCGAACGGAAATGTATATCGCGCGGAAATTCATCATGCTCCATGGCCGCTGCAGGACGCTGACGCGGGAATCGAGAGCAACACAATGGCTTCGGCAGCAGGCATCCGGCTACCGGACACTAGGCCCGTTCTCCACTTCGCCGAGAGACTGGAAGTGCTTATCTGGCCGCTTAAGCGATTAGCACTTGGCACTTGGCATTTGGCATTTGGCAATCACGGGTACCGATAGCAGAGTCTGAGTGCCGAATGCCAAGTTCCAGCAGCAACTCTCGACTTTTATTGCGAGCCACCCTGCCTTTCAATATCCTGCCATTGAATGCATGGACCAGAGCGGCTTCTCGTAGAGCTCTTCGCGATCTTCGTCGCAGCCGAGGTTCTGGGTGAAGTCTTTGAACGTTTGAGTCTGCCTGGAGTCTTGGGGGAAATCTTGGCTGGCGTGGCACTCGGTCCCTACGCGCTGAACTGGATCGCGCCCAGCGACACGATCTACTCGGTGGCGGAAGTGGGTGCCATTTTCGTGCTCTTCAGTGCCGGCCTGGAGACCAGCCCGCAAGCCCTGATTCGTGTCGGGCGCAAGTCGCTCCTGGTGGCCATAGCAGGAGTGGTCGCGCCCTTCATTCTGGGCTTCGGCTACATGAAGATGCGCGGCGACGCCACGACCGAAGCCGTTTTTGTGGGCGCAGCGATGGTCGCCACCAGCGTGGGAATAACCGCCCGCGTTCTGGCCGATTTTCATGTGCTCACCACGCGTACCGCTCAAATCATTCTTGGGGCTGCCGTTTTTGACGACATCCTGGGAATGATCCTGCTTGCAGTTGTTGCCGGAATCGCCTCCCCCGGCGGTTTGCAATGGCTGCACCTCGGCATTCTGATTGGCGAGGCAGCGGCGTTCGCGGTGTTCATGATCTTCGTTGCTCCCCGTCTTGTGCGGCGGATCCAGCCACGCATGGAGCAACTCTCCACCGAGAATGCTTCTCTGATCGTAGCGCTCGCGATCTGCTTATTGCTCTCGTGGTTAGCGGTCAAGATTGGCATGGCGGCGATTATCGGCGCGTTTTTCGCAGGGCTGGTCTTCGCCGACTATGCTCCCGAATGGAACCTGATGCCTCGCGTATCAGGAATTACCGAGTTCCTGGCTCCTTACTTCTTCTTCGCAATCGGGTCGAGACTCAACCTGCAATTGTTCAATGAGAACCTGGTAACAGCAGCAATCATCATTTCGTTGCTGGCGATCGTTTCGAAGGTCAGCGGTTGCGGCCTGCCTCTGCTGAAGGAAGGCTGGCCCACTGTGCTGCAGGTCGGCGTAGGCATGATGCCTCGCGGTGAGGTCGCACTGATTGTGGCGCTGGTAGGATTGCAGTCGCAAATCGTAACCCAATCGACCTACGCCATTGTCGTGTTCATGACTGCGATCACCACGCTGCTGGCGCCGCCGCTGCTGCGTTTCATGTTTCGCAATGAAATTCGACAACACCGAGAAGAGCCCACCACCGCCACGGTCCAGATATAATTCCGGTTTTCTGCCGCAAGGAGAATCCATGTCCATTTCCGGACGTGTTGCGCTGGTCACAGGCGCCTCTCAGGGCATTGGCCGCGCCTGTGCACTGAAACTCGCGGCCTCCGGAGCTGCGCTCGCCGTTGTGGCTCGAAATCGGGAGAAATTGAATGAGTTGGTTTCGGAAATCACCGCCAGCGGCGGAAAAGCTGCGGCATTCCCCATGGATGTCGCGGAGGAAGAGCAGATCAAAGCTGGCTTCAAGGAAGTTCTCGGGCAGCTGGGGAAAATAGACATCCTTGTGAATAATGCCGGTATCACTCGCGATCAGCTGGTGATGCGCATGAAACGCGCCGATTGGGATACGGTGCTGACCACCAATCTAACGTCGGCGTATCTCTGCATTCAGCAGGTTATCGGCTCCATGCTCAAGCAGCGCTGGGGACGTATTATCAATGTAACGTCTATGTTTGGGCAGATCGGACAGGCCGGACAGGCGAATTACGCCTCTTCAAAAGCCGGGCTGATCGGATTGACTATGGCGATCGCGCGCGAGGTTGCATCCAGGAACATTACTTGTAACGGGGTGGCGCCCGGGTTCATCGAAACGGCTATGACCGCAGGCCTTGGTGACGAGTTCAAACAGGACGCGCTTAAGATGATTCCTCTCGGGCGCGTAGGCACAGCGGACGATGTTGCCAGTGCCGTCGCCTTCCTGGCGTCAGAGGAAGCCTCGTACGTTACCGGCCACGTTCTGAATGTGAACGGCGGCATGTTTATGGGATAAGACAAGGGAATCTCGTGGAACGTACTCTCAGTCGCAAACAAGACTCCTCCGTGTCCTCTGTGCCCTCTGTGGTTACAAGCGCTTGTCTGAAGCAGGCAGAATCCCCAGCCGATGTCTCCCGGGCCCGTGAGCTTTTCCTCGAATACGCGAAATCGCTCAATTTCAGCTTGTGCTTCCAAAGTTTCGACAAAGAGCTTGCAGAGTTACCGGGAGACTACGCGCCTCCAGACGGACGCTTGCTGCTCCTCGAACAGAGCGGAAATTTGGCCGGCTGTGTCGGGCTGCACAAGCTGGATGCCGATGCCTGCGAGATGAAGCGCCTTTACCTTCGTTCTGAATTTCGCGGAAGGGGTCTAGGCCTGGTCTTGGCAAAAGCCATCATCGATGAAGCGCGACAGATCGGGTACCGGCGCATGCGGCTGGATACGGTAGAGCCCGTCATGAAAGACGCTGTTGCAATGTATCAAAAGATGGGATTCAAACAGATCGCGCCCTATCGTCCGAATCCCATTGACGGCGCCATGTACATGGAACTGGAGCTTTGAACAATACTAATTCGATTTGAACCAGCGGAGGCTCGATGACCAAGGCTATTGTTCTGCTGTTTACGGTAATGTTTGCCATTTCCGCTCTCGCAGCGAACGGCAAGACTGTCTCCTACAAGAGTGGCGGTGAAACCGTGCAGGGAATGCTCTACACGCCCGAAGGCAAGGGCCCGTTTCCTGGCATCATTGTTATCCACGAATGGTGGGGGCTCAACGACTGGGTGAAAGAGCAGGCATCGAGGCTGGCGGATCAGGGCTACGCGGCGCTGGCGGTCGATCTCTATCGTGGGAAGGTTGCGACCACGCCGGAGGAGGCGCACGAAATCATGCGTGGCGTACCTGAAGACCGCGCCAAGCGTGATCTGCATGCGGCATTTGAGTTCCTCAAATCTCAGAAAAATGTTAAGCCCGATCGGATTGCTTCGATCGGCTGGTGCATGGGCGGCGGCTACTCGCTGGATGTCGCTCTTGAGGAGCCGACGCTGGCGGCGGCCGTGATCAACTACGGGCATCTCGCCACCGACGCTAGTTCCCTGAAGCAGATCAATGCGCCCATCCTCGGCATTTTCGGCGGGCAGGATCGCGGCATTCCCGTGGAAGACGTGAAGAAGTTTGAGCAAACTTTACGTGACCTGGGAAGGCAAGTAGAGATCAAGATTTATCCCGACGCAGGGCACGCATTTGAAAATCCCAATAACAAAGCCGGCTATATGCCGGAAGACGCCGCCGATGCCTGGCAGCGAACAGTTAACTTTCTCGCCAGCAAACTGAAGAAATAACCGAGCTCAAGATTCAGTTCGAGGGTACGTCCATCGTGCTGGTGAGGGGTGATCTGCAAAGTTGTGTTTCACCATTTGTGGTGCACGAAATTTCCACTTGCCAGACCGTACTACTCTGGTTACTATGCACGCATCCAGGGGAGCTTTGTGTTGGCTGCTTTTTCCATGAACATCGGCGAGACTATCCGGAACTACCGGCTGCAAAAAGGCATGTCGCAGGGCGACATTGAGAAACGCACTGGGCTGTTGCGCTGCTACCTGTCGCGGGTTGAAAACGGGCACACGATTCCGTCGCTCGATACCTTGGCCAAGATAGCGGGAGCTATGGAGCTTCCGCTTTCGCAATTCTTCTCCGATTCCGGCCACACGAATGGTTCCAAGGGTCTCCCCCAACTATCCGATGACGAACTTCGCTTCCTCAGCCAGATTCGTCGCTACGCTGTCAGCCTGAATGACAGTGATCGTAAGCTGGTCCTGGCCATGGTAAAGAAAATGGCCGCCAGCGCAAGATAGACGTCGGGCGTCGGACCTCGGACCTCAAGTTCAGCTTGGGCACGAGTGGATCTTCATCGGCTGAGGGTTCTCTGGAAGAGAGTCGCTATTATTTAGTCTTGGCGCGAGACTTGGGATACGGCAACACTGATGAACTGACAAATTCATTGCGCCTATGCATCTGCCATTCTGGCCTCCTGACTCCTCACTTCTGACTTCCGTATCCCGGAGGGATATCAAGGGCGAAGCCCTTGCCTAGTTAGGTACTTTCGTTCCATCCCCCTCGTGGCCCACGGACACCTCGTAGCCCTGTCCCAAAAACCCTAGACTTGTCTGCGGGAGAATTCCGCAAGTGACGATCGACGAGGAACTGGGAGTCCTGGATTCGCAACTCCGACGGCTCAAGATCGAATACGAAATCTACTTCAGCAACCCCACCAAAAGGCCCCCTACCGATATCGAGTGGAAGGTGCTGAATCTCCTGCGAAAGTTCAGTGACGGCGGGCGCATGAGCTTCACCCAGCGCTACCGCTACAACGAAATGGCCCAGAGGTATGCCATTTACAGCGACCTCTGGCGCAAGAAGAGCCGCATTCGCGAGGAAGGATACCGCCGCCCGCAGGACGCTCTGCTCTCCATCCAAGGTCTCCGGCATGAGGAGCACCAGCCCGAGCGTAAAGTTTATGGCGTGAGCGCTACAGCCATGGCCAGCGTGACAGGCGGCACCGCGGAAGAAAAACCGTTCAGCGTTCAGTGTTCAGATGTCCAAGCTGAACGCGATCAGGTGCAGAAACTCTACGACGCACTCACCGAGGCAAAGCGAAAAGCCGGAGAGAACGTCTCCGGCAACCTCGATAGCTTCTCTGCCTTCGTGCAGAAGAAAACTGATCAGCTCCGCAAACAGCACGGATGCCACACCGTAGAGTACAGCGTTGAGATTCACGACGGCCACGTAAAGTTGAAGGCCCGGGCAAAAATCTAGAGGTTGAGCTTCACTTTGCGAATTTGACGCGATCTTTGCGACCTTGGTGGTTAAGCTTTAAAAATCATTCGCGGCCCAAGGTTTGACACTGACTGACACCCCAGTAAAATAGAGTTTTGGTCTTCCGGACAGCGGTTTCAGCAGGCCGCCTCCCAGTCACTCAGCCGAAGTGGCGGAATTGGCAGACGCGCATGGTTCAGGTCCATGTGCCCGCAAGGGCGTGGGGGTTCGAGTCCCTTCTTCGGCACCAGTCCTTTGGTTATCTGGCAGTCACACCCGCCACCACCTGAACTGATATCGCGCCAATCGGGAACTGCTCCATCTGTCCACCCCAGATGGAAGATTAGATTCCGGCTGTATTCCACTTGGTAGATCGAGTATTGGTAGCGAAATCCGCTGCTTTGCTGGTCTTTGAGATCGAGCGCGAAACAGAGACATGAAGTGTAGATC
>Ga0075435_100000070_pt1 | contig 52706 bp, 60 predicted proteins | sample RhiMethybrSRZTD4_FD_75302 | JGI IMG/M metagenome (GOLD analysis project Ga0075435, IMG submission 75302) | Populus rhizosphere microbial communities from Tennessee, USA - Rhizosphere MetaG P. TD hybrid SRZTD4 | ecosystem: Host-associated > Plants > Roots > Rhizosphere > Soil | place: USA...
CGGGCTGAACTACATCAAGCTCGACGGCAACGTCGGCTGCATGGTCAACGGCGCCGGCCTGGCCATGGCCACGATGGACATCATCAAGCTGGCCGGCGGGGAGCCGGCGAACTTCCTCGACGTCGGCGGCGGCGCCAGCGCGGAGCAGGTCAAGAACGCTTTTCGTATCATTTTAAGTGACAAAAATGTACGCGCAATTTTGATCAATATTTTCGGCGGGATCATGCGCGGCGACCGCATCGCCGAGGGCGTCGTCAGCGCCTCGCGGGAGATCGGGCTGCCCGTCCCCGTCGTCGTCCGCCTGGAAGGGACGAACGTCGAGCTCGGAAAAGAGATCCTCGCCAAATCGGGGCTGCCGCTGATCACCGCGGACGGGATGTGGGACGCGGCGCAGAAGGTCGTGGCCGCGGCGAAAGGAGCCGCGTGATGGCAATCTGGGCCGGCAAGAGCACGCGCGTCATCGTCCAGGGGATCACCGGGCGCGAAGGGACGTTCCACGCCATCCAATGCCGCGACTACGGCACGAACGTCGTCGGCGGCGTGACGCCGGGGAAGGGCGGCACGACGCACGAGGGCTTTGCGGTTTTCAACACGGTGCGCGAGGCGCGCGAGAACGCCGGCGCGAACTGCTCGCTGATCTTCGTGCCGCCGCCGTTCGCCGCCGACGCGGTGATGGAGTCGGCCGACGCCGGCGTGGAGCTGATCGTCTGCATCACCGAGGGGATTCCGGTGAACGACATGATCCGCGCGCACGACTTTCTCAAGAAGTCGAACGCGCGCGCCGTGGCCGCGGGGCGCACGCCGTCGCGCCTCATCGGGCCGAACTGCCCCGGCATCATCACGCCCGGCGAAGCGAAGATCGGGATCATGCCCGGCCACATCCACCGCCCCGGCCCGATCGGCATCGTCTCCCGCTCCGGAACGCTGACGTACGAGGCGGTCGGGCAGACGCGGGAGATCGGGCAGTCGACCGCGGTCGGCATCGGCGGCGATCCGCTGCCGGGAACGAATTTCATCGACTGCCTGGCCGCGTTCCAGGCCGATTCCGCGACCGAGGCCATCATCATGATCGGCGAGATCGGCGGGACGGCGGAGGAAGAGGCGGCCGCGTACGTGAAGCAGTTCGTGACGAAGCCGGTGGTGGCGTTCATCGCCGGACAGACCGCGCCGCCGGGACGCCGCATGGGCCACGCCGGCGCGATCATCAGCGGCGGCAAGGGGACGGCGGCGGAGAAGATGGCGGCTCTGGACGCGGCGGGCATTCATGTGGTGAAGGCGCCGAGCGATATGGGAAGAAAGGTCGCGGAGGTGCGGCGGCACTGAAAGGCCGGGCGCGGGCTCGGGCTCGTTAGGCGCCGACGATCTCGTGCAGACCTTCGACGATTCGCTCCAGCTCTTCCGCCGAAAGGCGGGCGATTTTCTTTCCCAGCCGATGCACCGAGAGCGTGCGAATCTGACTGATCTTCGCCCACGAGCGCTTCGGCATTCTTGCGCTGGTGATCTCGAGCGTCAGGGGAAAACCTGCACGCGGCGGTTGGCTCGTTACGGCAACGGCGATGACCGTTCCGGAATGCTCGTTGAAGATGTCGTGACTGAGGACGACGACCGGGCGTTGGCCGGATTGCTCGCTGCCGATCGTCGGATTCAACTCCGCCCAGAGAACATCGCCTCTCAGTATTCGGGCCACTCGCCTTCTCCGGCATATCCCTCTTCGGCGAGCGCCTGTTCCTCCGCGGCGCTGAGCTTTGCGGATTCGCGAGCCAGCCGCGTTTGCCGAAGGCGTTCGACACGTTCCTTGACGGCCGCCTCGAAGGCTTGACTCCGATTCGCGAACACGCCTTCGCGAACCAACCTGTCGATTTCGGCGACCGCCCGTTCATCCACGGTGATGGCGATCTTCGCGCGGGCCATGCGTATGACGAAATATCATACCGTGCCGTGGTGAGGCAACCGCTACCGCGTGATCACCAGCTCGGCCACGTTCACGCGGCGGTCGATCGCATCGACGATGACACTCGCCACTTCCCTCGGATCCATGAAGCCCACGCGCCGTTCCGGCCAGAAGGGCGTGTCCATGCCGCCCGGCGCGACGCTGACGACGCGCGCCTTCGTCCCCTTCGCCTCGGCCCGCAAGGCCTCGGTGTAGCCGCGCGCGCCCCACTTCGCGGCGCAGTAGACCGACTCGTTCGGCTTGCCGATGAGCGCGGCGGTGGAGAGGACGTTGACGATCGTGCCGCCGTCGCGCGCGAAGCGCGGGAAGAGCGCGTCGCAGAAGACGATCGTCGATTTGAGATTGGCGTCGAGGAGGCGATCGATTGCGTTCTCGTCGTACGAGCCGGCGGGGCCGAAGATCCCGGCGCCGGCGCAGTTGACCAGGATGTCGATCGCGCCGAGTTTTTCCGCCGCGGTGATCGCGCGCCGAGCGGTCTCCGGATCGGAGGCGTCGCCGAAGTCGCGCCGCGACACGCCCACCACCGGCATCCGCCGCGCGAGCAGCTCCGCAATCGCTTGTCCCAGTCCGGACGACGCGCCGGTCACGATCGCCACCATGGCCCACAGTGTACGATTCGCCGATGCCGCTCGTCGTCGATCTGGCCGTGCCGCTGCGGCTCCTCGTGCTCATCGGCGGCGGCGAGTTCTCCTTCGGCGAGACGCGCGAGATCGACGATTACCTGCTGAAAAACCTGCAAGGATCGGTCGCCTTCCTCCCTACCGCCTCCGGCTCCGCCGACTACGCCCGCCACCTCGGCGCGTACCTCGGCGTGGAGACGATCAACGTCCCGATCTACCGCGGCCGCGACAGCCGCCGCCAGAAAAACCTGAACCTGCTCCTCGCCGCCGGCATGGTCTACCTCGGCGGCGGCGTCACGAATTCACTCCTGGCCACGCTGCGCGAGTCGCCCGCGGAGATGGCCCTCCGAGACGCCGCCGCGAACGGCGCGGTCATCGCCGCCATCGGCGCCGCCGCGGCCTGCTTCGGCACGCACGCCCGCGACATGCGCAGCGCCGGGAACGCCCTCCCCGCCCTCGGCTGGCTCGACGCGACGGTCGTCGAGCCGGCCTTCGACCGCGACAACGACGAGATGCTCCGCCGCCTCATGTCCATCCCCGGCACGCGCCTCGGCATCGGCATCCCGCCGAAGACGGCCGTGGCGATCCACGCGGACGGCTCGACGGAGATCATCGGCAGCGGACAAGTCGCCGTGTTCCGCACGAGCTAGGCAGGACCGTTGCACCAGCCCGACAGAATGGAGCAGGACGGCCTCACCGTCGAGGAGCTGACGAAGCTGTTCAGCGTGCTCTCGCACGATCTGAAGTCGCCGATCTTCTCCGTCGACGGCTTCAGCGAGCTGCTGATGGCCGACTACGCCGAGAAGCTCGACGAGGAGGGGCAGGACTTCCTCCGCCGCATCCGCTCGAGCGTGCAGCAGATGAAGAAGGTGCTCGACGAGATGTCGCGCCTGGTCAAGCTGCTGGCGCGCCCCACCGCCCGCCGCCCCACGCCGCTGCGCGAGATCGTCGAGGAGGTGCTGCTCAAGTACAACTACATGATCGAGGACGGCGGCGTGAAGGTCGACGTGCCCGCCGATCTGCCCACCGCCGACGTCGACCCCGAGAAGATGCGCGAGGCCGTCGGCGCCCTGATCTCGAACGCGCTCTTCTTCAACGATCGCGCGAAGGGCGAGCGCGAGATCGCCGTCTCCGGCAGCGACGGCGGCGGGACGAGGATCTGCGTCCGCGACAACGGCATCGGCATCGATCCGCGCTACACCGGCCAGATCTTCGACCTCGGCCTGAAGCTCGACAAGACCCGCGGCGGCGGTCCCGGCTACGGCCTCTACCTGGCGCGCAAAGTGGCCGAGGAGCACGGGGGGGCGGTGACGGTCGAGTCGGCGCCGGGCGAGGGCAGCACGTTCTGCCTGACGCTGCCTACTTGATGGCCACCTCTTCGGTCGGGCAGAAGTCGGGCCCGTCGACATCCGGCAGCGGCTCCTCCCCCGGCAGGCCGATGATGCGCACGAGGACGCGGCGGTCCGCGGCGACATCGACGCCGATCCGGCGCGCCGCGGCCTGGGAGAGGTCGATCACGAACTTGTTGACGTAGGGGCCGCGGTCGTTGACGCGGAGGCGCACCTTCCGGCCGGTGGCCATCGAGGTCACCTCGACCCAGCAGCCGAGCGGAAGGGTGAGGTGCGCGGCGGAGAGCTGCTTGTTGTAGTAGCGCTCGCCATTTGCGGTGAGCGTGCCATTCAGCGAGGTCGAGTAGTAGCTCGCCAGGCCGTCGAGCTTGTGCTTGACGGAGACGGCCGCGTACTTCAGCTGGCGCAGCTGGAACGGGCTCTCGGCCGCCTTCGGTGGGGCGGGCGGGGGCGGGGGCGGCGGCTGGTCGGGGCCGAAGCGGAACGGCGCCATCTCCTTGTCGCTGAGCTTGAAGCTGTCTTCGCAGAGGAAGTCCTGGGCGCGCAGCGGCGCTGCCATGAGCAGCAAACCGAGGAGCGCAAGTCGGGTCATCTGTTGCATACCGTGGCGGATTCAACCACAATTCGATGCCCACGCCAAACGCGACCATAACCCCTAATATTTGCAGAATTTAGATTGGTGCATGCTTTGCAAATAATTGACGCATGCGCCCATTCCGTGAACGCTTCCTCGACGGCTATGACCGCTCGCAACTGCAGAGGGAGGTCCAGCGGGTCAAGCCCAAGCGGGGCCTGAGCGGCTTTCGGAAGCGGGCCGCGACCTGGGGCCTCGGCGCGACGCTGGCGCTGGGCGGACTCGGCATTCCGCTGAAGATGCATTCGAAGTCGGAGACTCCCGCACCGCAGACACAGCCGCCGCCCGACGTGGCGCCCGGCATCGCCAGCGATCTGAACGCGGCGGGCCAGATCGCGAACCAGGTCGCGACCGGCGTTCAGGGGGCCGTCACCACCGTGGCCAACACGGCCGCGGCCGCGCCGGCCGCGGTGGCCCAGGCCGCCGGCGCGGTCGCGCAGACCGCCGGCGACGTGGCCACGAAGTCGGTCGAGCAGGCCAAGGAGGCCTTCTTCGCCCGCGAGGTGCCGTTCGGCCAGATCATCTACCACGAGGCGAAGAAGAACGACCTCCCGCCCGAGCTCGTGGCGGCCGTGGCGCAGACGGAGTCGAAGTTCGTCCCGACCGCGCGCTCGAACCGCGGCGCGGTCGGCCTCATGCAGCTCGTCCCGCGCACGGGGCGCTGGCTCGGCGCGAACAACCTCAACGACCCGGCGCAGAACATCATGGCCGGCGCCAAGTACCTCAAATACCTGAGCGACCGCTTCGACGGCGACACCCAGAAAGCCGTCGCCGCCTACAACGCCGGCGAGGGGAACGTCCGGCGCTTCAACGGCGTGCCGCCGTTCCGCGAGACGCGCAATTACGTGCAGCGCGTGGCGAGCTTCCAGCAGGATCTCTCGCAGCAGTTCGCCGGGGCGGTGGGCGAAGCCCGGTGATGTGATTCAATACCCTCCGTGTCCGGCCCCCGCCTCGTCGTCGGCATCATCGTCATGGGCATTGCCGTGCCGCTGGCGCTCTTCTTTCTGCTCGGCCTGAAGACGCCGGCGCAGTTCCTCATCATCGCGGCCACGACGTTCCTCACCTGGGGTGTGGCCGATCTCTTCGCCAGCATCCTGGAGAAGCCGCGGCTCGAGGACCGCTCGCCGGGGAAGGCGCTGCGCGAGGACCTGGAGCGCCGTCAGAGCGAAGAGCAGCGCGGCGCCTGATCGAGCTTCGAGACGACGCACTTGACGTTGCCCACCGGCAGCGTGCCGAGCGCGACGCAGCGCGTCTGCTTGCAGAGCTTCGCGGGATTGGCGAAGCGCTCCGCCGAAAGCGAAAACTTGCCGTCGGCCGCCGCCGTGCCCTGCGCGAGCTGGAGTCCGCCGGCGTTGACGAGGGTCAGCGGCGACGAGGCGAACTCCGGGAGCTGCCCTTCGACCGTGACCATCGCACCGCGCGGCGGCGGTTGCAAACGCCGCATCTCTACGCGCTGAAAACGGCCAGCGAGCGTGCCGTCCGCGGCGACCTGCACCTCGGTCTGGAAGCCGCTCTTGAGCTGCGCCGCCGAGATCTGCTGCGGCGGTGTCGGGGCCATCCGCGCCTGGGCCAGCACGGCCGGCGAGGCGCTCACCGTGAGCGCGATCGCATCGCCGCCCTGACCGATCACGATTCCTTGATTCGACTTCGCCCTGAGCAGGTACTTTCCCGGCTGCAGGCCGGTCAGCAAGAACGAGCCATCCGGCTTGAGCGGAACCTTGATGACGATGCCCCCCGGCTTATCGAGTGAGACGTCGACGTCGGGGACGGGATCGCCGGCCGCGGCGAAGGCGAGCGGCGCGACGAGAGTGAGAAGAGCGGCAACGGCGATTGTACGCATCGGGATGGACGTGATGATACGCCTACTGCCAGTCGTTCATCTTCTGCAGCAACTGATCGATCGTGAGGAGGCGCTCCTCGCCGCTGCTCTCGCTGCGGAAGATGGCGTGATACCACCCCTTCATCCCGACCGGGCGAAAGAGCTCGCCGCCGAGGGATAGCCGCCCGCCGGAGACGAGCTTGAGGAACACCTGCTCGTACGCGGAGCGCGTCAGGCGGCGGTCGGGGAACGGGACGGCGTACTGGTTGCGGCGCCGCTCGCGCAGGCGCCTCCGCTCGCGCGTAGGCTTGAGCGGCAGCAGCGACGTGCCGCGCCGGTCGAGGTACTGCGAGGGCCGCGGCGGGACGAGCTTGCCGGGCGTGTCGGCGCGGCGGCGCGAGCGCGCCCGGCCGTTGCCGCGGCGGTACAGCCGCGCCGGGCGGGTGGCGGGCGGGCGAACGACCTCGCCGCACTTCCCCACGGCGATGTCGTGGTCGCGCCGGCTCGCGGCGTTGACCGTGTCGAGCTCGAGGACATGCAGCTCGCGGGCCTTCTTCCGATCGATTACGTGCTGGTCGATCGACTTCGTCGCCCACGCCGTCCGCATCGGCTTCATCAGGCCGATCTCGGTCTCGTAGTTCTTCAGCTCGTGGATGACCATCCCCCAGCGGCAGAGGTGCCCGACGTCGTCGTACGCCGTCGGCCGGTCGACGAGCTCCAGCATCGACGGCGCGCGGCCGGTGAGGATGGCGAAGAGCAAGCGCATGGAGAACGGATCGGAGTACTGCCGGATCGATCTCCGGAAGGTCCACGCCGTCTCCGCCGCGATCCGCCGCAGCGACTTCTTCTCGCCGTGCTGCGTGATCCAGATCGGGGCATTGATGTCCGACGTGTACGGCGACTGCGGGTAGTGAAAATCCTTCGTCAGCCAACCCTTCCGCGTCGTGTGCTTGCCCGGCGTCACGCCGGCGATGACGGGGATCGGCAGCGTGCGCAGGAGGGATAGGTCGTACGACGGCCAGGAGATCACGTCGCGGACGATGCCGACGATCAGCGTCGCCGCGGCGACCATGAGCCCCGGATCAGGCGTGAAGTCGACGGTGATCTCGATGCGGTTGCTGCGCGGGCGGACGCCGACGCCGGTCGAGCGCCGGTTCGCGGCCACGACCATCACCGGCACCGGCAGGATGTGGGCGAGCAGCAAAGCCAGTTTATTGATGTTGCGGCGGCGGTTCTGCTTCGCCGCCGGGATCTCGTAGGAGACGTTGTAGTGGGTGCTGTAGGCCTTGAGGCGGACCGTGTGCCCCTCGCGTTTTCCCCAGCGCGTGAGCTGGTCGCGCACGAAGCCGATCTGCTCCCACAGGTTGCGGACCATGCGGGCGGTGCTGTGCGGGGCCAGCTCGATCACCGGCGTGACGACCTCGATCACGCCGCGGTCGAAGTAGACGGCGCCGCCGGTGGGGATGTGCGACGAGGTCTTCTCCCGCTCCAGCAACGGGGCGTCGATGAACGCCCTCGGGTGTTTCCAGTACGTCTCGGGATTGATCTCCACCTCGTCGAGCCAGACGTTGAACTCCGACTCCATGCCGATCACCGGCATTGACAGCCACGTCCGTTGGGGCCGGCGGCTGTTCCCGATCTCGTCTTTCCAATCCTGTCCAGGCATGGGAGGGGGGACTACTGCAGAGTCCCATGAAGCAAACGGCAGGCCGTTATTCCTGTCCTGTTGAGCCCGCCGAAATGACCGCCCGCCGCTCCCGCCGCCGCCGCTCTTCGAACGCGAAGCGGGGGCGGTTTTCCTGCGGCATTTCCATGCGGTCCTCGCTGATCTCGCGCGGGATGACAGTGATGTAGCCGAGGTCGACGTGGACGTGATCGTCGGCATTCTTTCCCGTGATGTGGCCGTACGGCAGCACCGTCACATCATCGGAAAGCTCCTCGGCGAGGTCGTTGTAGCGCTCGATCAGTTCCTTCGTCTTCAGGATGTTCGTGCCGATGCGGTAGACGTCGGCGGCCGTGCCCCACATGTGCGCCGTGGCGTGCTCCGACATCTTGTGCGACGGCGAACGGTACCCGCCGTTGACGGCGATGTGGACCGATGCCCCCGCCGCCGCGCGGAAGTGCTCGAGGTAGAACGCCAGCACGCGCACGGCGCACGGCAGGTAGCGCGGGAAGCCCTGCAGCGGCTGGGCCTCCTTGAGGTCGACGAGGAGGAACTCGTTGATGCCGAAGTGCGGGGTGAGGCGGACGTTGAGGGCCTCCTCATGCGAGGCGATCTCGTAGAAATAGCGCGGCAGGCGGTGCCGGCGTCCTTGCTCGTCGCGCACCATGTCGCCGGGGCGGAGCAGCGCCCGCAGCTCGTCATCGAGGTCGAAGGCGTCGACGACTTTCAGCCGCTGGTGGTTATTGCTCATAGGTCAACTGCGACAGGGTATTGAAAATATCGCGCGAGACGTCGGCCACGGCGGTGCCGCGCCCCGTCTCCGCCGGGAACTGCGTCAGCACCACGAGCACGTACGGCTCGCGTCCATCCAGCAGGATGATGCCGGCGTCGTGGTTGACGGTGGATATGTTGCCGGTCTTGTGCGCGACGCGCGCGGCCTTCGGCAAGCCGGCGGGGATGCCGCTGCGGTACTGCTGCTTGAGCATGATGTTCAGCATCTCCTCGCTGCATGGGGCCTTGCGGTCGGCGATGGTGCGGAGGAGCTTGAGCAGGCCGTTCGCCGTCACTTCGTTGTTGAGGCCCGCGTTGAACGCGGCCTGGTCTTCGACGCCGCGCAGGATGCGGACGCCGTCGATGTCGAGCTCGTCGAGGGCCTGTTGGACGTTGGCGATGCCGACGACGTCGACGAGGAGGTTGGTGGCCAGGTTGCTGGACTTGGTGATCATCCAGTAGGCGAGCTCGCGGACGGAGAGGGTCTTGCCGAGGTGGCCGTAGACGTCGGGATCGGCGTCGCGGGCGAGGTCGAGCATGAACGGCTCCCGGTTGACGATGGAGGTGAAGCGGTTGCGGATGTGTACGGGGGCGTCGAGGGTGAGATCGCCGCGGGCCACCTCGCGCATCACGCCGAGGAGGACCGCGAGCTTCATCGTGGAGGCGGCGTGGAAGTAGTGGTCGCCGCTGTAGGACCACTGGATCGTCGTCTCGCTGTCGTAGAAGGCGATGCCGAGCTCCTCGAGGTCGTGCTCCTTTTTCAGCTGCAGGACGTTGCGGTAGAGCGAGACTTCGGACGTCGCGACGGAATCGCTCGGCGCTGCGATGGGAACTTTCTCTGCCACCGTCACTAATCTACCGCAAGCAAGCCACGGAAACTCAGAACGCAGAATGCGAATGCAGAATGAAGAAGGCTCTGCGGCTTCTCAATTCTGCATTCGCATTCTGCGTTCCAGTTTTCCGTGGCCTATCGTCCCAGGCCTCTCAAATATCTCCCCATCCGCTCAATCCCCGTCCCGATCTGCTCGACCGGCGCCGCAAACGAAATGCGCACGAACCCCTCGCCTCGCGCGCCGAACGCGATGCCCGGAATCACCAGCACCGCGGCGTCGGTGGCGAGCGACTTCGCGAAGTCGACGGTGCCGCAGAACGGGACGGGGACGAAGGCGTAGAACGCGCCCGCGGGCGGCTCGATCGCGGCCTCGAGCTCGTGGCCGATGGCGTAGAGCGCCGCCTCGCGCTGCGTGCTGAACTGCGCGCGCACGCGCTCGAGCCACGAGGCATTCCACGCGGCGTCGGCGAAGATCGACTCGGCCAGGGCCTGCGAGAAAACGGAGGCGCATGTGGCGATGTACTGATGCGCGGTGACGATCGGCTTGATCAACGCCTCGGAGCCGAGCACCCAGCCGAGGCGCAGGCCGGTCATGCCGTGCGACTTGGAGAGGCCGCCGACGACGAGGACATTCGCGCCGCGCCCGAGTATCGACGGCGGCGGCGCGTCGTACCAGAGCTCGCGGTAGACCTCGTCGGCGACGACGAGGCATCCGGTGGCGGCGATGGCGTCCAGCGCCTCGTCGTCGATGACTGCGCCGAGGGGATTCGACGGCGAGTTGACGACGATGAGCTTCGTCTTGCTGGTGATGTTCAGTGAGCCGGCGTCGAGCGTCCACGACGGCGGCTCGAGCGCGTACGTGCGCACGGTCGCGCCGGCGAGACGCGCCAGCGTCGGATAGGAGAGGAAGCCGGGATCGGGGACGAGGACTTCGTCGCCTTCGCCGAGGTAGGCCTGGAAGATCGCGTATAGGCCTTCTTCGGTGCCGGCGGTGACGCAGATGTCGGTCTTCGGATCGACGGCGAAGGCTTCGCCGAGGCGCTTGCGCAGCGGCAGCGCGCCGGCGTTCGGCGAGTAGCGCCACGACGTCGTCGCCGCGCGCATGGCCATCTCGCGCAGGGTCTCGTCGGGCTCGAGGTTCGGCTCGCCGATGCCGAGGTTCACGGAGAGCGGCGTGGCCAGCGCGTTGATCTGGCGGATGAGCGAGAGCTCCACCCCACCCATCCGCCGCGCAGGACTGAGGACTGAGGACTGAGTTTCCCGTCGTGCTTCACTCAGTCCTCAGTCCTCAGTCCTCAGTCCTCAGCACTAGCGAAGCGCCTCTTCAAGTGCCGTCGCGCTGTCCGTCTTGTCGTCGCGGTACTTCACGATCACCGGCGTCTGCGTCGACAGCCCGTGCTGCTCGGCGAACGCCCCCTTGAGCGGCCGCGCCCCCGGCACGACCACCGCGCCGTACGGGATCTCCAGCGGGCGCTCCGGCGTGCGGCGGTAGACCTGGCCGCGCACGACGTCGTAGACCGGCGTCGAGCCGGTGAGGATGACGCCGGCGCCGATGACGGCGCGCGAGCGGACGATCGTCCCCTCGTAGATCCCGCAGTTGCCGCCGATGATGACGTCGTCCTCGATCACCACCGGCACGCTGCCGATCGGCTCGAGCACGCCGCCGATCTGCGCGGCCGCGGAGACGTGCACGCGCTTCCCCACCTGCGCGCACGAGCCGACCAGGGCGTGCGAGTCGATCATGGTCTCGTCCTCGACGTGCGCGCCGATGTTGACGTACGCCGGCGGCATCAGCACCACGCCCTTGCCGATGTACGCGCCGCGGCGGATGGAGGTGCCGCCGGGAACGATGCGCACGCCGTCGGCAGGCTTGAAGCGCCGCGGCGGAATGGTGTCCTTGTCAATGAACGAGAGCGCGCCCGAGGCGAACTCCGCCGCCGTCCCCCACTTGAACGCGGCCAGGATCCCCTCCTTCACCCACGTGTTGGCGTGCCAGATGCCGACAGCGTCGCGCTCCGCGGCGCGGATCGTCCCCTTCTCCAGCTCCGTGAGGAAGAGGTTGATGGCCCGCAAGGCCTCGGCGCGGTCGTGCGCCGCCTTCAGCATGGTCACGCGCTCTTCGATCGTGAGCGGCCGCGCTTCCGTCGCCATCGTCAACCTGCTTTGCGCTGCGCGACGATGTCGAAAGCGCCCTCGCGGGCGGCGGGCAGTCCGCATTCCGCGAGGATCTGGGCCATCTTCTTCCGATTGGCCTCGGTGATCGGCGCGAGCGGCGAGCGCACGGTGTCGTTCTCGAGGATGCCCATCATCTTCATGGCCGTCTTCACCGGGATCGGATTCGACTCGATGAAGTTCCCGGTCATCAGCGGAAGGATGCGGTTGTGGATCTCGCGCGCGCCGTCCCAGTCGCCGTTCAGCGCCGCCGCGACCATGGTGCTCATCAGCCGCGGGATCTCGTTGCCGGCGACGGAGATCACGCCGTCGCCGCCGCAGGCGATCATCGGCAAGGTCCAGGCGTCGTCGCCGCTGAGGACGAGGAAGCCGTCCGCGCGGTCGCGGAGGATGGTCAGGATCTGCTCCATGTTCGCCGACGCTTCCTTGACGCCGGCGACGTTGGGCACCTCGCGCGCGATCTGCAGCGTCGTCGCCGCGGTCATGTTGATGCCGGTGCGGCCGGGGACGTTGTACATGATCATCGGGAAGCCGCGCTGTTTCTTCTCCACGGCCTCGGCCTGCAAACCGAAGTGGCGGCGCAGGCCGTCGGGCGTCGGTTTGTTGTAGTACGGCGTGATGGTGAGGAGGCCGTCGGCGCCGAGGTCGATGGCGATGTTGGCGAGCTCGATGGCCTTGTCGGTCGAGTTCGAGCCGGCGCCGGCCAGCACCGGCACGCGCCCGTTGGCGCGCTTTACGGCGATCTCGACGACGCGGCGATGCTCGTCCTGGGTCAGGGCCGGGTTCTCGCCGGTCGTGCCGCAGGGGACGAGGAAAGTCGTCCCTTCCTCGATTTGAAAGTCGATGAAGCGCTCGAGCGCGGCCTCGTCGAGCGCCCCGTCGGTTTTGAACGGCGTGACCAGGGCCACGCCGAGGCCTCTAAATTTCGTCATGACGCACCTCCGAAAACGAGCTCGTCAAACGTGATCAATCCCTTCCTTCCCCGCACCATCTCCGCTGCGAACACCGCGCCGCGGGCGAATCCCTCCCGCCCGCGGGCGCGGTGCGAGAGCTCCACGAGGTCGTCGGGGGAATCGAAATAGAGCGTGTGCAGGCCGAACTCGGCGCCGACGCGCGACGCGGCGATCGGCGGGTCGAGCTTGCCGCCGCTGCCGCCCTTCACTTCCCTGGCGATGCGCAGCGCCGTCCCGCTCGGCGCGTCCTTCTTCTGCGAATGGTGGCGCTCCTCCATCCCCGCCGCGTACTGCGGGAAGCGCGCGAAGAGCTCGCCGGCCTTGCGTGCCAGCGCGAAGGTGACGTTCGCGCCGGGCGAGAAGTTTGAGGCGTAGACGCAGGCGATGCCGGCTTTGTCGACGCGCGTGCGAACGTCGTCGACGCGGTCGTTCCAGCCGGTGGTGCCGACGACCATGTCGAGCTTGTTGTCGCACGCGATCGCCAGCGCGTGATCGAGCGCCGACGCATGCGAAAAATCGATCAGCACCTCGGCGCCGTTGAGCGGCTCGTCGCGATCGACGTCGAAGACGCAGACGACCTCGTGCCCGCGCTCCTTCGCCATTTTCTCGACCGTGCGGCCCATCTTGCCGTAGCCGTGGAGGGCTACGCGCATACCGGAGCCTCGAAGAGCGCGTGGTGGATCGATTTGATGGCCCGGTCGGCGTCGCGGTCCTCGACGACGATGGAGAGATTGAGCCCCGAGCGGCCTAGGCTGAACATCGTCAGCGGCACGCCCTGGAGCGCGTCGAAGATGGCCGCGCCGACGGCCGACTCCTCCATCAGGTTCCGCCCGACCACGGCGATGATCGACTGGTTGTCGTCGATGCGCACGTCGGCCACGTCGGCGAGCTTCTTCACCAGCGCCGGCAAGTTTTCCTTGTCGTCGACCGTCACCGACACCGAGACCTCGGAGGTGGTGATGAGGTCGACGGAGATCTCCAGCTCTTCGAAAATGGCGAAGAGCCGCGCCAGGAAGCCGTGCGCGCCGAGCATCTTGTTCGAGGTCATGTGCACGACGGCGATGTTGCGCTTCACGGCCACGGCGCGCGGGCCGGCGCCGCGCTCGTCGCCGTCGCGCGTGATCACGGTGCCGGAACTGGCCACGTTGTGCGTGTTCAGCACGCGCACCGGGATGTTGAGGCCGACCGCCGGCGCGATGGTCTTCGGATGCAAAACCTTCGCGCCGAACCATGCCAGCTCCGCGGCCTCGTCGTAGGCGATGCGGTCGATGACGCGCGCGCCGGGGATGAGGCGCGGATCGCAGGTCATCATGCCGTCGACGTCGGTCCAGATCTGGATCTCCTCGGCGCCAACAGCCGCGCCGACGATGGCGGCGCTGTAGTCGGAGCCGCCGCGGCCGAGCGTCGTCGTGGCGCCGTCCTCGGTTCGGCCGATGAAGCCGCCCATGACCGGGATGACGTTGCGCTCGAGCAGCGGCAGAAGGACGCTGTGTGCGTTGCGCCGCGTCTTTTCCATGTCGGGGTTGGCGTCGCCGAAGCGGTCGTCGGTCTCGATGAGCTCGCACTCGACGGCCTCGGCCGGCAGGGCGCGCATCATCATCGAGTGCGCGAAGAGGACGGAGGAGAGCTTCTCGCCGATGGCCACGACTTTGTCCTTGGCCCGCGGCGTGATCTCCCGCAGGAGGCAAATGCCCTGCAGGATCGTCTTGGCCGCGGCGAGCTCGTTGTGCAGCTTGGTCAGGAAGTTCTCGTAGAAGTCGACTTTCTGCTGGACGAGGCGCGTGGCCACGTTCTCGTGGCGCATGAGGACGTCGTTGAGGATCTTGTCGACGCCCTCCTGGTTGCCGGCCTTGGCGGCTTCGGTGGCGGCAATGAGCTGGTTCGTCACGCCGGCCAGCGCGGAGACGACGACGACGGGCCGCAACTGCTGCCGCTTGGCGACGATAGCGACGGCGTTGGCGACGCGGTCCGCGTCGCCGAGGGAGGTGCCGCCGAATTTGATGACGATCACAGGAGACCTTTCGCCTCGAGCAGTTCCGCGTTCAACAACGCCGCCCCCGCCGCGCCGCGGATCGTGTTGTGGACGAGCGCGACCATGCGGATGTGAAGAAGCGGACAGGGACGGATGCGGCCGACGCTGACGGACATGCCGCGCTCGCGGTCGCGGTCGAGGCGCGGCTGCGGGCGGTCGGGCGCGTCGAGGACGTGGATCGGCTGGCGCGGCGCGGACGGGAGGTTCAGCTCCTGCGGGACGCCTTTGAAAGTTCTGAGCGCGTCTTTGATCTCGTCGAGCGACGGGACGTCGTGCATGACGGCGAGGGAGATCGTCATCAGATGGCCGTCAATCGTCGGCACGCGGTTCGTCTGCGCGGAGATGCGCATCGGCGCGTAGACGAAGCGCTCGCCGTCCCACGCGCCGAGGATCTTGCGCGGCTCGATCTCGATCTTCTCTTCCTCGCCGCTGATGTAGGGGATGACGTTGTCGAGGATGGCCAGCGAGGTGACGCCGTTCCAGCCGGCGCCGGAGACGGCCTGCATGGTGGTGACGTGGAGCTGGTCGATGCCCCAGCGCTGCTCGATCGGCGCGATGGCCAGGGCGAGGCCCATGGTCGAGCAGTTCGAGTTCGTGACGATGTAGCCGCCGCCGCGGCGGGCGCGCTGTTTTTCGACGGCGGCGAGGTGATCAGCGTTGATTTCGGCGAGGAGCAGCGGGACGTCGGCGCCCATGCGGTGGTTCTTCGAGTTCGAGACGACGACGCAGCGGCGGTTGGCGTAGAGCTCTTCGGCCTCGCCCGCAACGGACGCGTCCAGCCCCGAAAACAGCAGTCGCGACTCGAGCTCGCCGCCGAGGCCCTGGACTCTCAACGCGGCTGCTTCGGCCGGCAGCGTTGTCCCGAGCCGCCAGTCGGCCGCCTCCGCGTAGCTTTTGCCCGCGCTGCGCTCCGAGGCGACGACCTCGTGAAGGCGGAACCAGGGGTGGTGCTCGAGGAGTTGGACGAAGCGCTGGCCGACGGAGCCGGTGGCGCCGAGGACGGCGACGGGGATGCGCGTGGTGCGCTCGGTGTGCGCCGGCGTTTCAGCGGAAAGCGTGGCGGACATGCAAAAACGATTCTATAGCGAGCGCTGCGACGCTGATGGCGAGGCCGAGGAGGAGGCCGGGCGGCGGCGTGTTCGCCGGCATCGGTTGGGGTTCGGGGTTCGGCAGCTCGATGATGCCGCGGTAGTCGACGATCCAGCGGATACCGGGGTTCATTCGTTCTACCGGACGAAGGACGTCGTAGGAGCGGGCGTCCCTCACCTGCTGCAGCGTGGCCAGGTTCGGCGGAAAGATCTCGAATTCCGAGGTGATGAGGTAGCGGTTGTCGTGCGGGAGGGCGATGTCGGGGGCCGGGCGGGCGGCGGGGTTGTAGCCGTAGGCGAAGACGATCATTTCGATGGCGATGGCCGCCACCGCCCACCCGCGCCGGCCGATGCCGAGAAGGGCCAGGCAGAGGCCGGGCACGGCGATGCGGCGCAATGCCACGGCCGCAAAGCCGGCCAGGTATCCGGCGAGTCTGGCTTCGTAGGAGGGGAGATGGAGATAGCCGCGGTGCTGAAGCATCGCGATCCCCTGCCTCGCGGCATGCTCGAGCAGCGGCTTCGCCACGGGCAACGCCAGCACGACGCCGATCACTGCCAGGCCCGCCCCCAGCACGATGAGACTGAGTCTTAGTCTGATGTGGGAGATCGCGGAAGCAACGCACATCGAAATGAAAAAGCAGAAGACCAGGCCGAGGCGCTCCGTCGCGCCGGGCAATTTCGCGATCAACCGGAGCACCGGCAGGTGCCACGACAGCACGAGCGCGGCAAGGGCGATCAGCAAGGCCCGCCGCGGAACGTGCCGCCATGCAGCGGCCACCACGATCAGCGCGCAGAGCCCCGCGTAGCCGCCGGCGCGCTCGTTGAAATTCTCGGCGCCGAGGGCGCTGAGGTCGATCTCGCCGGCCAGCGGCGAGCCGAGGTAGCCGGGCAACAGCGTCGCCGGAATCGCGAACCAGCGCGTGTGCGCCGCCGTCTGCAGCCGCTGCGCGAGGAGCTCGCTGTGCGACGCGGCGATCGCGAACGGCACGAGCTGCACGGCGCAGAGCGCGAATCCGAGGAATGCCCACGCCAGCCAGCGCGCGCTCCAGAGGTAGATCGCGATCGCCACCACGCCGTAGAAGAGTGTCTCCGGATGGCCGCCCGCGGTCGCCAGTGCGGCGAAGGCGAACGTCGCCAGCGGGCGCCGCGTCAGCGCCGACGCCGCGAGCCACGGCAGCATGGCGTAGACGTTCGTATGCGGCGAGAGCAGCCACACCGTCATGTAGCCGCAGGTCATGTAGACGAAGCCGGCCACGAGCGCGCTGCGCCAGTCGCATTGCGTGGCCGCGCGCGCGAGCCACCACATGCCGAGGCCGGCCAGGAAGAGCTTCAAAAACGCGTTGAGGGCCCAGCCACGGTCGCCCATGGCGATGCGCAGCCACGTCAGCGGAAAGAGGAGCGAGGCCTCAGGGTTGGCGAAGAGATGCTGCCCGTCGCCGGCCCAGACGTTGCGCCACGGAAATTGTCCGGCGGCGACGAGGCGGCGCACCTCGTGGTCCCACGGGCGGAACTCGAGGACGGAGTCGCTCAGCAGCTTGTTCGAGACCGGCACGCGCACGCTCGGGTCGTGCTTCCAGGCGCCGTAGTCGAGCGGCAGGTCGACAGGGAGAAAGACGCGCCCCGGCAGGAATCCCTTCGCCGTGAAGAGCACCGCGGCGACGGCGAAGACGAGCGCGGCGATGCGCCACTCACGCATGCGGGCCCCAGCGGAAGAGCCACGTCGGATGCTCGGGCGTCATCGCTCCCGCCCACGTTCGGAAGAGGTGAAGGGTGATGAGCGCGTCCCAGGCCACGATCCAGATCGCGACGAGCGGGAAGCGCTTGACCGCGGGCGCGAGCAGCGCCGGGACGACGATCGGGACCGTCACGAACCAATACCAACCCTCCCCGCCGCCCGCCCATCCGGACTTGACGACGTTCACCGCCTGCGCGAGCGCGAAGGCCGCGAGCACCGCGGCGGCGAGGGCGAGGAGATCGCGGCGGCGCGCGGAGAAGATGATCGCGACGACGATTGGAACGACGTAGAGCGCGACGCCGAGCGGGCGCAGCGCGTCCCAATGCTCGCCGCTCGTCCAGGCGGCCGAGGCGATCGCGACTTTTATGAGGTCGACGAGGCGAAGCGCGCCGCCGGGATGCGCGCCGAAGTCGACGCCGATGGCCGTGCCGGTCCGCGACGCGAGATCCGCCATCGTCAGCGCCGCGGAGAGCGCGCAGGCGGCGGCGACGGCGATCACGCGCCAGCGCGAAGCGCGCTGCCATCGCCAGAAAAACGGGAGGGCGATGGCGAGCGGCCAGGTGTAGAGCTTCGCGGCGAAGGCGAGCGCCCACAACAGCGCCTCCGCGGCGCCGGAGCGATCGGCTGCCGTCACGGCCAACGCTACGGCGACGAGCGCGCAGGCAAACGCGTCGTTGCTCGCGCGCGTCACCAGCGTCTCCCACGTCGGCACGAACGCGACGAGCGCGGCGGCCACGACGCCGCTCGTGCCGAACCAGCGCTCGCCGATCGTCGCCGTGGCCAGAATCGTGATCAGGGCGAAGACGACGCTGGCGAGGCGCCAGACGCGCAGCTCGGTCAGGACCGTGCGCGGGAAGAGCCGCGCCAGCGGGGCGATCAGCGAGTAGTAGAGCGATGGCTGCTGGGCCTCGTAGTTGATTCGGGCATACGCGCCCATCGTCACCGCGCGGTCGCGAACGACTGGCGCATGCCAGTCCGCCTGCAGCAGCGCGAATGACGGCACGGCGTCCCACTTCCGCTCCAGCGTCGCCTCGAGGTACGGCGGGACCGAGGGCTCGCTCATCGTCGGGTTGCGATGCTCCTGCGCCACGAACGCGAGCCGGGCCACGTGGTACAGCTCGTCGAGGCCGGCGTACGGCGGCATGGCCGCGACCTGCACGAGCAGGCGCACCGCCGCGGCGGCGATCAACAGCGCATACGCGACGCGGCGGCTCACGCCGCGATCGTACAATCAGCCGTGCCCGCTTCGATCGAATTCCGCGGCGTCTCCGTCGACGGCATCCTCCACGACCTCGACCTGCGCATCGGCGCGGGCGAAGCTGTGGCGTTCATCGGGCGCAGCGGCGCGGGGAAAACGACGACGCTGCGATTGATCAACGGCCTGGCCACGCCCTCGCGCGGCGATGTCCTCATCGACGGCGCGAAGCCGGTCGATTTCATCCCGCTGCGGCGGAAGACCGGATACATCATCCAGGGCTCGGGCCTCTTTCCGCACCGCACGGTCTACGAGAACGTGGCCACGCTGCCGCGTCTGCTGAAGTGGGATGAGACGCGAACGAAAAGCGAGGCGGCGGCGCTGCTCGACAAGCTCGGACTGCCGTTCGAAAAATTCGCGGCGCGGTATCCGCGATCACTCTCCGGCGGCGAGCAGCAGCGCGTCGGCATCGCCCGGGCCATCGTCGCCCGTCCCGGCATCCTTCTTTGCGACGAGCCCTTCGGGGCGCTCGATCCGATCGTGCGGCGCGAGCTGCAGGACTCCTTCACGGCCATCCGCGAGGAGCGCAATGCCACGATCGTCTTCGTCACCCATGACCTGGCCGAGGCCATGCGCGTGGCCGAGCGCGTCGTCGTCTTCGATGGCGGGCGCATCGTCGCCGACACGAGCGCTCGCGAGCTTCCCCGCCACGAGGCGCCGGCGGTGCGGGCTCTCGTCGCCGCCGCGAGTCTGCCGTCATGACCGTGCTGCGGGCCACCGGCGAGCACATCGTCATCGTCGTGATCGCCGTCGTCGTCGCCATCTTGATCGGCGTCCCCCTGGGCGTGTGGGCGGCGCGCCGCGCCCGCGCCGGCGGCTTTGCCCTGCGCGTGGTCGACGCCATCCAGACCATCCCCTCGCTGGCCCTCTTCGGGTTCCTCATCCCCATCCCGTTCATCGGCGGCATCGGCATGCGCACGGCCATCGTGGCGTTGATCCTTTATTCATTGTTGCCGGTTGTCCGGAATACCGTCACCGGCATCCGCGGTGTGGAGCCGGCCGTGCGCGAGGCCGGCGTGGCCATGGGCTTCACGCCGCGGCAACTGCTCTTCGAAGTGGAGCTGCCGCTGGCCATGCCGTCGATCGTGGCGGGGATTCGCATCGCCACGGTGACGGCCATCGGCGTGGCCACGATCGCCGCGGCGATCGGCGGCGGCGGCCTCGGCACGCTGATTTTCCGCGGCGTGGCCATGGTCGACTCGACGCTGATCCTCGAGGGCGCGCTCCCCGCCGCGGCGCTCGCGCTCATCGCCGACGCCGTGATGACCACGATCGAACGTAGACTGATCCGATGAAACGCGCGTGGTTGCTCCTGCTGCTGTTCGCGTGCAGCAAACAGCCGATCGTCGTCGGCGCGAAGAACTTCACGGAGTCCGACATCCTCGGCGAACTGGTGGCGCAGAAGCTCGAGGCTTCGCGCTGCACGGTCGACCGCCGCCTGCACATGGGCGGCACGCTGGTCTGCGACGCCGCCATCGGCTCCGGCGCGCTCGACGCCTACGTCGAATACTCCGGCACCGCGCTCACGGCGATCCTCCATCAGCCAGCCACGAACGACCGCGCCGCCGTCGACCGCATCGTCGGCGCCGCGTACGCGAAGCGCGGCCTCCGCTGGGGCCCGAGCCTCGGCTTCAACAACACGTTTGCCATGATCGTGCGCCGCGATTACGCGCGGCAGCGCGGGCTGCGCACGATCTCGGATCTGCGCAAGGTCGAGCACGAAGTCCGCCCCGGCTTCGGCTACGAGTTCGTCGAGCGCCCCGACGGCTGGCCCGGCCTGGTGGCGCGCTATCGCCTCGACGTCACCACGCCGCCGAAGACGATGGACCTCGGCCTGACGTACAAGGCCCTCGCCGCGGGCGAGATCGACCTGATCGCCGGCAACTCGACGGACGGCCTGATCGAGTCGCTCGGCCTCGTCGCGCTCGATGATGACCTCCACTACTTCCCGCCGTACGACGCGGCGGTGGTGTCGCGCGCGGAGATGGACCGCAAATGCCGCGGGGCCTCGGCGGCGCTGGCGTCGCTGGCGAACACGATCGACGACGGCACGATGCGGCGCCTCAACTACGAGGTCGACGGCAAGAAGCGCGACGTGGCCGAGGTGGTGCGCGAGTTCCTCAGCGCCCCGCGGCGGGGCGGCGCGAGCCGAAGGTGATGAAGCGTCCGGCGATGCCGCGCGGCGATTGATAGGTGATCAGGAAGCGATTCGCACCGGCGACGGTGACGGCGGGGAGCGTCTCGTCGCCGGAGCTCGGGATGGCGATCGCGGCGACGGTGCCATCGCGCTCGACGGCGGCGGCAGCGAGGGCGGCATGCCCGTTCACCGCCGTCTGCCAAATGACGACGTACCGCGTTCCGTCAAACGCGGCGGCGGGCTTGGCCGGCCGGTCGAGCGACGTGTACGCGCCGAGGATTCGCGGCGCGGGATCGATCGGGCCGCGCCCGGCCACGTCATAGCGCAGGAAGCGCATCAGTCCGTAGCTCGAAGAGAAAACGTAGAGCACCGTCGTGCCGTCCGTGGCGATGCCGGCGCGGTCGGCGCTGTAGAACGGCATCCGCAGCGGCGCCGGGAAGAATTCGTCGTAGCTGACGAGGAGGTCGAAATACTCGGGCGATGGCGAAGAGCAGAACCCGAAGCCGCAGAACTGTCTGACGGGTTGCGAATCGTCGCCCGCGGTGATGAGCGTGCCGGCGGCGACGACGGCGTCGTCGGCCGGAAAGTGCGCCGGCGTGGCGTGCACGAGCGTGCCGTCGAGCGCGTACTCGTTGATCGTCGACGAGGTGACGACGAAGACGCGGCCGCGGTCGACGCGCACGAGGCCCGCGGGCATCGCGCCGGTGATCCTCTCCGTGCCGATGACGGCGAACGGCTGCGGATCGGGCTTCAGGGTCGGATCGAGATGCCAGACGACGACGCGCTGCGACAGCGGCGCCGACTCGGTCTGGGCGACGAAGTAGCCGTTCGGCGCCACGGCGACGCTGGGGATGACGGCGTCGTAGTACGGCTGCGTGACCGGGAGCTCGCGCGCCGTGCCGAAGACGGGCTGGCCGAGGGAGTCGAGCCGCGCGACGAGCGTGCGCGGACGCAGCGCGGTCTCGCTGATGCTCGTCCAGGCGATGGCGAAGCCGGCGCCGTCGCCGGCGGCGGGCATGGCCGGCTGGACGAGGTAGATGGCGCGACTCTGGTCGGTGGCCGGATAGCCGGCGAAAGGGCGGACCGGCGCGACAGCGATCTCCGGGCCGACGGCGAGCACGATAGCGAGCAGCAGCGACATCGCACTCGGTACGTGCCGCGCGGCCGTCGCGTCTAACATAGCGCGCGCATGGCGACGACGTTTCAGCGGCCGCGCGGCGGCGAAGGGATGATCGAGGTCGAGGAGGCGCAGCGGCGCGTGCTGGCCGAGGTGCCGCTGCTCGGCGTCGAGGACGTCCCGCTCGCCGATGCCCTCGGCCGCGTGCTGCGCGAGGACGTCGCCGCGCCGGCCGACGTGCCGCAGCGCGACAACAGCGCCATGGACGGCTACGCCGTGCGCGCCGAGGACGTCGCGAAGGCGCCGGTGTCGCTGCGCGTGATCGAGGATCTGCCGGCGGGAACCGTGGCCACGAAACGCGTCGAAGAAGGGACCGCCATCCGCATCATGACCGGCGCGCTCCTCCCCGAGGGGGCCGACGCGGTGGTGCAGGTCGAGCTGACCGATGCCGGCTCCGAGGTCGTGCGCATCGACGAGAGCGTGCCGCGCGGCGCGAACGTGCGCAGCCGCGGCGAGGACATGCGCGCCGGCGACGTGGTGCTGCGCGACGGCACGCCGATCCGCGCCGGCGAGCTCGGGGTGCTGGCCAGCGTGCAGCAGCGCGTCGTGCGCGTCGGGCGCCGGCCGGAGATCGCGATCTTCTCCACGGGCGACGAGGTGATCGACGTCGACGCTCCGCGTGCACTCGGCAAGGTCGTCAACTCGAACGCCTACGCGCTCGCCGCGCTCGTGCACGAGGCCGGCGCGCTGCCGCGCATGCTGCCGATCGTGCCGGACCGCGCGGAGGCGACGGTGGCGGCGATCGAGAACGCGCTGACGTCGGACTTCGTCGTCTCCTCCGGCGGCGTCTCCGCCGGCGCGTTCGACTTCGTCAAAGACGCGCTCGACACGCTCGGCGCGGAGACGAAATTCTGGCAGGTGGCGATGAAGCCGGGGAAGCCGGTGGTGCTGTCGCGCCTGCGCGAGCGGCTCTACTTCGGGCTTCCCGGGAACCCGGTGTCGTGCATGGTGTCGTTCGTCCTCTTCGTCGCCCCGTCGATCCGCAAGGCGATGGGACAGCGGCGCGCCATCCTGCCGCCGACGGCGAAGGTGCGCTTGGCCGCGCCGATCCGCACGAAGGGCGACCGGCGGACGTATTTCCGCGTGCGCGTGGTGGCCACGGACGGCGAGCTGGTGGCGCATCCGGCGCCGGCGCAGGGCTCGGGGGTGCTGACGTCGATGATCGGCGCGAACGCGCTGGCGATCCTGGAGCGCGGCGCGACGCGCGCGGAGGCCGGCAGCATCGTGCCGGCGGTGCTCATCGGATCAGTGGCAAGCGAGTGACGGAGAGCTCGGCGAAGAGACGCGTGAGCCGGCGGGTCTCGGCGTCGCCGTGCTCGAAGGTGCGGCAGAGGAGCTCGACGTTTTCCTGCGGCTCGAGCGGCGAGATGGTGAAGCCGTCCGGCGGCTGGTCGGGCAGCAGCGAGGTGCGCCGCGTCCAGACGCCGTTGTCGACGGTGTAGACGACGAAGACGTCGGCGGCAGGGAACTCGCCGGCGTCGACGACCTCGACGGGCCAGTCGCCGCCGCGGTCGCGCAGGACCTCGGTCACGGAGTCCTCGAGGAGCTTGCGCAAGGTCTCCGGGATCTCGTCGAAGCGGAAGCCCGCCCGCCCACCCTCGCACCAGACGACGGCAGCGCCGGCGTCGACGTCGGCGCCGCGCCAGTGGAAGCGGATGACGCCGCGCGCCCTGCGCTGGAGCGGCGCGTCGGTCTCGGCCAGCACGCCGCGCGCGCTGATCTCGGCGATGCGCAGCGGCACGCCGCCAAACGCGCCCTCGACCGGTTCCGTCAAGTTGAGCCGCTGGAACGCGCGCCGCTCGTCGATCATGGGGCCTTCTTCACGTCGGTGATCCAGTAGCTGTCACCGTTCACATGCAGCCGGGCCTCGATCTTGGAGTTGTCCGGCGGCAGCGCGCCGACTTTCGCGCCGCGCACGGGGTAGTCCATGGTCATCGCTTCCATGAAGCCGGGAACGGCCTGGTGATCGATGCGAACGGAGTTGTCGGAGGCGTCGCGGGTGAGGATCTTTCCCTTCAGCGTGTAGAGCTTCTCGCCGGGCTCGCTGACGGGCTTTTCGTGTTTGGCACAGGCGACGAGCAGAAGGACGGCGGCAAGGACAGCGGCGCGGCGCATTCGACAGGGATTATAGATTTGCGGGACCGCGCACCCCGAGGGAGAATGGTTGGGCGATGTCGACGGTGAAGAAAGAACCTGTCGTCGATTGGGAGCCATCCGAGGAGTGGAAGGCGATCCAACTGACGCCCGAGCAGAAGGCGGAGCTGCGGGCGGAGCTGCAGAAACGCGTCGACGCGGCTGCCGCGGCGGGTGTCTATGAACGTCTCTGGGAGCTTCGTGGAACGGTGAATTTGGATCTCGACCTCGAAGAGCTCCGTAGGGATCGCGATTGATTTCGCTTGATACCAGCGCACTGCAGCAATTCCTGGCGAAACTGCCGGGAAGTCACGGTCGAATCATCGACCAAGCAATTCTCAACCGCGAAGCATTCATTGCGCCCATCGTGGTTGCGGAGGCACTCAGTAAGCCTGATCTCAGCAGCCGTTCTGCCGCGATCATTTTGTCGTTGCCGATGCTGCTACTTCACGACGGTTATTGGCGTCGCGCCGGTCTTCTTCGCGCGACACTGCGCCGCGCGAAGCTTCGAGCGAGACTTGCTGACACCCTCATCGCGCAATCCTGCATCGACCACGACCTCCCGCTCATCACCTATGATGACGATTTCAGGAACTTCGTCCCAGCCGGTCTGAAGCTCCTGTAAGAGAGAGGGTCCAAAAAGCATGCTTCCAGAAAAAACCTTCGACGGCCGTGTCGCCGTCATCACGGGCGGTGGCACGGGCATCGGCTTCGCCATCGCCCGCGAGCTGGCGCGGCTCGGGGCCACGCTCGTCCTCTGCAGCCGGAGCGAGGAGCACCTCCGGCCGGCCGTCGAGCAGCTTCGGAGCGAGACGGGGCGGGCGGGTGCGGCGCACTACCACGTCCTTGACGTGCGCGATGCCGACGGGGTCGAAGCCATGGCCGCCAAAGTCGCGGCCGACCACGGGCGCATCGACCTCCTCGTCAACAACGCCGCGGGGAACTTCATGGTCGAGAGCGCCGCGCTGTCGGCCAACGGCTGGAACTCCGTCATCGGCATCGTCCTCAACGGCACGTTCTACTGCACGAGCGCGGTCGGCAAGCGGATGATCGCGGCCAAGAGCGGCGCCATCCTCAACGTCATCGCCAACTACGCCTGGACGGGCGCGCCCGGCGTCGTGCACTCGGCGAGCGCGAAGGCCGGCGTGCTGGCCATGACGCGCACCCTCGCCGTGGAGTGGGCGCGGTACAAGATCCGCGTCAACGCCATCGCCCCGGGACCGGTGCACACCGAGGGAGCGTCGAAGCGGCTCTTCCCCGATCCGATGATTGAAGAAGGCATAAGACGGACGATTCCGCTCAGACGCTTCGCGACGTTGGAAGAAGTCGCGAACGCGGCGGCGTACCTGCTGTCCGATTACGCGAGCTACGTCACCGGCGAGTCCTTCGTCATCGACGGCGGGCAGTGGCTCTCCGGCGCCGACTACTGGGGGCGGCTCAAGCAGATGGCGCCGCGTTAACGCGCCCGCAAGTAATCGAGCGCCACGTGCGCCAGCGCGCGCACGCCGAGCTCGAGGCCGCTCTCGTCGACGTAGAAGCGCGGCGAGTGATTCGAGGCCGCCTCCTCCGCGGTCTGGTTCTTCGGCCGCGTGCCGAGCCAGAAGAACAGCCCCGGCACCTTCTGCTCGTAGAACGAGAAGTCCTCTGCGCCGAGCGTCGGATTCACCACCTCGGCGCGCTCCGCGAGGCGGCGCAGCGTCGGCGCGGTCTCCTCCGTCAGGGCTGGGTCGTTGTACGTGATCGGGTAGCCCGGCGTGATCGCGACTTCCGCTTTGGCTCCCGCGGCCGCGGCGATGTCCTCGGCCGTCCGCTTGATGCGCGCGCGGATGTCGTCGCGCTGGGCCTTGTCGAGCGAGCGGATCGTGCCGATCATCTCCACCTCGTCGGGGATGATGTTCTCGCGCACGCCGCCGTGGATCGCGCCGACCGTGACGACGGACGGCGCCAGCGTCGAGTCCATCTGCCGGCTGGGGATCAGCTGCAGGGCCAGGACGATCTGCGAGGCCACGACGATCGGATCGACGCCGAGCCACGGATAGGCGCCATGCGTCTGCTTGCCGAGGACCTTGATCTTGAACGAGTCGACGGCGGCCATCATCCCGCCGGGGCGCCAGGCGATCTCGCCGACCGGATAGCGCGACGTGACGTGCAGTCCGAAGACGGCGTTCACGCCATGCAGCGCGCCCTCTTTCACCATCAGCTCCGCGCCACCCTCCTCGCCCTCGGGCGCGCCCTCTTCCGCGGGCTGAAAGAGGAACACCACCGTCCCCGGAATCTCCGAGCGCACCTTCGACAGCACCTCGGCCACGCCGAGCAGAATGGCCACGTGCGCGTCGTGCCCGCACGCGTGCATCACGCCGACTTCCTGGCCGTTGAACGTCGTGCGCACCGTCGACTTGAACGGCACATCGACCTGCTCGGTGACCGGCAGCGCGTCCATGTCCGCGCGCAGCGCCACCGTGCGCCCCGGCTTCCCGCCGCGCAGCGTGCCGACGACGCCGGTGTGCGCGACCGGCGCCTTCACCTCGATGCCGAGCGCTTTCAGCTTGTCGACGACGAGCTTCGACGTCCGCGTCTCGCGGTTGCCGAGCTCGGGATGCTGGTGGATGTCGCGCCGGCAGGCGATCACCGACGGCTCGACCTGCTTCGCGAGCTGGTCGATGTGCTGGTCGACTGTGAGTGTTGCCATCAAGACTCCGATCGCGCCGATCATCGCGTGACCGTCCCGCGCAGGGCCTCGGCCTTCTCGATCAGCTCGGCGAACCACTCCGCGAAGTTCGGCTCGTTCTTGTCGATTGCCAGGACCCGGGCGCGCTCGGCCATCTCCAGGAACTGGTCGATGAACGAGCGCAGGTCTTCGCCGACGCCGAGGAGCATCAGCGTCGTCGACTGGTCCTCGATCGCCTTGAAGGCTTGCAGCGCCTGCGCGTACTCGTTCGCGAAGTAGTTGAAATTCTCGCGGGCCTCGTCGGGACGATCGTCGCTCATGCCGCGGCCTCTGCCCTCATTTCTGCGGATTCTGCGCCAGCGCGTGCAGGTCGTCGATCGATCGAACGACGCCCGAGCGCACCACGTAGCGCACCTTGCGGAAGTTTGCCACGTCCGCCGATGGATCGCCGCCGACGATGACGAGGTCGGCGTCCTTCCCCTTCTCGATCGTGCCGGCGATCTTGTCGTGGCCCATGGCCCGCGCGGCGATGGCCGTCGACGACACGATCACCTGCATCGGCGTCATCCCCGCCTTCTGCATCGCCTCCATCTCCGCGTAGATGGCCGGGCCGTGCAGCGTCAGCGGATTGCCGGCGTCGGTGCCGGTGGCGATGGGGACGCCGGCGTCGACGAGCTTCTTGAGATTCGCGGGCGAGACCGTGTTGATGCGCGCCACGCGCTTGTCCGTCCGCTCGATGCGCGCCGCGGTCACGAGCGCCGGATCGAGCGTGGCCGTCTCCGCGACCTTTGCGAGCGTGGCGCGGTCGACGCAGCCGTTCGGGTCGTCGACCACGGGCGGCTTGCGGTCGGCGACGCCGTGGGCCAGGCGCGCGTAGCCGCCGACGACCGTCAGCGTCGGGATCACGATCGCGTGCGCCTGCCGCGCCAGGCCGATGAATTCGTCATCGATGGGCAAGTCGTCGACGTTGTGTACGAGCACGTTCGCGCCATTGCGCAGCGCCGCCTTCGCCTCGGCGAGGCCTGTCGCGTGCACGATCAGCGGCAGGTTGTTCTTGTGGGCCTCGTCGGCCGCGGCCGAGACCGCGGGCGCCACCGGCTCGATCGGCAGCTCCGGCGTGACGATCCACCACACTTTGACCGCGCGCGAGCCTTGCGCGGCGAGGTACTTCACGCCGTCGCGCGCCGACTTCTCGTCCTTCAACACGATGAACTGCCGCTCCGCGGCGAGGTTGAGCCAGTGATCGAGCGTGGAGAGGAGCGGCCCCGCGGCCTCGACGTGCGGCACGCTCGTGTTGTTCTCGAAGCGGTTGTGCAGTCCGAGGGTCCAGGTGTAGCCGCCAACGTCCCATACCGACGTCACGCCGGAGCAGACGTAGGAGCGGCCGTAGCGCTCAGGATCTTTGCGGTTCTCGCCGATCGTCTGCTCGTACGGATGCGTGCCGCGGACGTCGATGGCGTCGGGCCGCCCATCCGCCCATCCGGTCTGGGAGAAGTGCACGTGGGCATCGATGAGGCCGGGCGTGACCCACATCCCCTTCGCGTCGACGATGTCGATCCCCGCGGGCGCCGCGCACGTGCCGGCGCAGTCGATCTTGCCGTCGCGCATGACGATCGTGGCGTTCGCCACGGGCGGGCCGCCGCGGCCGTCGATCAGCGTCGCCCCGACGATCGCGCGCGGCGGCGCGGGCGTGCCGGGCGGCGCGTCGACAGCGCCGGTGACGGCGATCTTCCAGCCGTCCGGCGTGCGCACGAAGAGGCGCTCGGAGATGCCGCTGTGCTCGTCGGCGCCGTAGCGGACGCGGTAGCGGTACGTGCCGTAGACCCAGCCCGGCTGCAGCGGGGTGAGATGGATGTCGCTCGCCTCGATGAGGTCGGGCCAGGCACTGCCGGCGCCCTTGGCGAAGTCATCGAAGCCGGTGCTGAAGCCGGTCGGCCCGCCGCGCACGAGCAGGTCGCTGTGCAGGTAGTACGACAGGTACTTGTCGCGGTTGTGCTCGCGGATGGCGGCGAGGTTGCCGGCGAAAACCGCGCGCGCGTCGGCGACGTCGTCGGCGAGCGCGGGCAGAGCGAGCAGAAAGAGGCAGATGATTCGCATGACGCGAGCGTAGGGCAAGGAGGCTTGTATGGCAATCAGTTGGAAGACGAACGCGGACGAGGCGCTGGCGGAAGCGAAGCGCGAGAACAAACCGCTGTTGCTTGATTTCACCGCAGCGCCGATGTGAGGGGGATGCGCTCGGCTGGAAGCCGAGGTGTATCCCGATTCCGAGGTGAGCGAATTCATCTCGAAGAACTTCGTTCCGGTGCGGTTCGACGTGCGCAAGGACGCGCAGCCGATGGAGCGCTTCGGCGCGAACTGGACGCCAACGATCCTGATCCTCGACAGCGACGGCAAGGAGCGGCACCGCATCGAAGGCTTCCTGCCGAAGGACGACTTCCTGGCGCAACTGAAGCTCGGCCTGGCCCACGCGGCGTTCGTGGCCAAGCGCTTCGACGAGTCGGAGCGGCGCTTCCGCGAGATTGTGGAGCAGCATCCGAAGAGCGATTCAGCGCCGGAGGCGCAGTACTGGGCGGGCGTGTCGAAGTACAAGGGGACGGGCAACGGCGCGGCCCTCGGCGAGACAGCGCAGGCCTTCCAGCAGCGCTATCAAGAGTCGCCGTGGGCAAAGAAAGCAAGCGTCTGGGCGGCGTAGCGCGCATCGGCATCATCGCCGACACTCACGGCGTCCTCCATCCGCGCGTCCTCGAAGTCTTCGCGAACGTCGACCACATCGTCCACGCCGGCGACGTCGGCGGCGAGCACATCCTCCGCGCGCTGCGCCAGCTCGCGCCGGTGACGTTCGTTCCCGGCAACAACGACGACGGCGAAGGCCTGCAGATCGTGCGTAGGACCATCGGCGGGACGAATCTGCTCATCACCCACATCCTCCCCCGCCCGCGCAAGCTCCGCGCGGAGGTGAAGGCCTCGCTGCGCCGGACGCCTGCGGACCTCGTCGTCTTCGGCCACAGCCACCTGCCGCACAACGAGGTCATCGACGGCGTCCGCTTCTTCAATCCGGCCAGCGCCGGTCCGCGGCGCTTCGACTACCCGACCTCGGTCGGCATCATCGAAGGCGAGAGCGTCGTGCACGTGGCGCTCGACGAGCGATCGGTGGCCGCGCTCGCGGCGCGAATGAATCAACTGCGCTGACGGCGCACCGCGGTTGAGCACGGCGCGTGCTTATAATCGAAACGCAATGGCGTTTTTGGAAGCGCGAGGTCTCTCGAAGACCTACCGGAACGCCGAGGTCCCGGTGGCGGTGTTCGAGGGTTTGACGTTCGACGTCGAGCACGGCGAGATGTTGGCCGTGGTCGGCCCCTCCGGGATCGGGAAGTCGACGCTGCTCCATCTCCTCGGCGGGCTCGATCGCCCCGACGCCGGGCGCATCAACATCGCCGGCCGCGAGCTCACCACCATGTCCAACGACGCGCTGGCGCACTGGCGCAATCGCTCCGTCGGCTTTGTGTTTCAGTTTCATCACCTACTGCCGGAGTTCAGTGCCGTCGAGAATGTAGCCATGCCCGGCTGGATCGGACGGCTCGATCGCGACGACTCGCTGCACCGCGCGTCCGCGCTCTTGTCCGAGCTCGGACTCGATGCCCGGGCTCGGCACTTTCCGAACCAGCTTTCCGGCGGCGAACAGCAGCGCGTGGCCATCGCCCGCGCGCTGCTGACCGAACCGCAGGTCTTCCTCGCCGACGAGCCGACCGGCAACCTCGATCTCGAAACGAGTGAGCGGGTGTTCGACTTAATGCGAGAATGTCACAGGAAGAGAGGTCTGACCTCGGTCATCGTCACGCACAACCCGGAGCTCGCGAGTCGCTGTGACCGCATCTTCGAGATGAAGCAGCGATAAAATCCATCATGTTCGAAAAATACAACGAGAAAGCACGCCGCGCCCTCTTCTTCGCCCGCTACGAAGCCTCCAAGCTGGGCTCACGCGTCATCGAGTCGGAGCACATCCTTCTCGGCGTCCTGCGCGAGGGCGAAGAAATCATCAAGGAGATCTTTTCCCGCTTCAACGTGAAACCGGAACAGATCCGGCGTGAAGTCGAGGGCGACCGCCTCTTCGTCGACCGCATCTCCTCCTCCGCCGAGCTGCCACTCTCCGAGGAGTCGAAAAAGATTCTGGCGTATGCCGCGCACGAGGCGGAGTCGATGCTGCACCAGTACGTCGGCACCGAGCACCTCCTCATCGGCATCCTCCGCGTCGAGTCGTCGACCGCCGCGCGCATCCTCACCGCCAAGGGCCTCAACGTCTACGGCGTGCGCGAGGAGACGATCTCCATCCTCAAGGAGCGCGAGGCCGACAAGCAGAAGAAAGAGCTTCCTTTCCTCGCCGAGTACGCGCGCGACCTGACAGCGATGGCGCATCAGGCCCAGTTCGATCCGCTCATCGGGCGCGAAAAGGAAGTGGAGCGCATCATCCAGATCCTCTCCCGGCGCACGAAGAACAACCCGATCCTCCTCGGCGAGCCCGGCGTCGGCAAGACCGCCATCGTCGAGGGGCTGGCCCAGCGCATCGTCGACGGCAACGTGCCGCTGTTCATCGCCAACAAGCGCATCCTCTCGCTCGACCTGTCGTTGATCGTCGCCGGCACGAAGTACCGCGGCCAGTTCGAGGAACGGCTCAAGGGCATCATCAAGGAACTGAAGGAAAACCCCGACATCATCATCTTCATCGACGAGATCCACTCCCTGATCGGCGCCGGCTCCGCCGAGGGCTCGCTCGACGCCGCCAACATCCTCAAGCCGGCCCTCTCGCGCGGCGAGATCTCCTGCATCGGCGCCACGACGATCCGCGAGTACCGCCGCTACATTGAGAAAGACCGGTCCCTCTTGCGCCGCTTCCAGGCCATCAACGTCAATCCGCCGAACGAGGACGAGACGCTGCAGATCCTCGAGGGCGTCAAGGAGCGCTACGAGGCCTTCCACAAGGTCAAATACAGCGACACGGCGATCCGCAGCGCCGTCTATCAGTCGAACCGCTACATCACCGACCGCTTCTTCCCCGACAAGGCCATCGACATCCTCGACGAGGCCGGCGCCAAGGTGAAGCTGCGCCGCGTCGCCGACACGCAGAACCTGCGCCGCCTCGAGGCGGAGATCCGCTCCATCGTCAAGGAGATGAAAAAAGCGATCTCCGACAAGGACTTCGAGAAGGCCGTCTTCTTGCGCGAGCGCGAGATCGAGCTGAAGGAAGAGATCGAGCGCTTCAAGGCCGAGCGCGAGTCCGTCGGCGAAGAGATGATGGAGGTGACGAAGAAGGACGTCGAGGAGATCATCAGCTCCTGGACCGACATCCCCGTCACGTCGATCGAAGCCGACGAAGCGGCGAAGCTCATCAACATGGAAGAGACGCTGATGCGGCGCATCGTCGGGCAGGACAAGGCCATCAAGGCCATCTCCCGCGCCATCCGCCGCTCGCGCCTCGGCGTGGCCTCACCGAACCGCCCCATGGGCTCGTTCATCTTCCTCGGCTCCTCGGGTGTCGGAAAAACCGAGGTGGCACGAAGACTGGCCGAGTTCCTCTTCGGCTCGCAGAAGCACCTCATCCGCTTCGACATGTCGGAGTACATGGAGAAGCACGCGGTGTCGAAGCTCATCGGCTCGCCGCCGGGCTACGTCGGGCACGAGGAAGGCGGCCAGCTCACGGAGCGCGTGCGCCGCAATCCATACTCGGTGGTGCTGCTCGACGAGATCGAGAAAGCGCACCCCGACATCGCCAACATCCTGCTGCAGATTCTCGAGGACGGGCTGCTGACCGACTCCCTCGGCAATCAGGTCGACTTCCGCAACACGCTGATCATCATGACCAGCAACCTCGGCACGCGCTTCCTCACTACGAAGGGGCACATGGGCTTCCGCGAGAAGACGGCCGAGGGCGATCAGAAGTCGGCCGAGCAGATGATCCATCAGGAGCTGAAGAAAGAGTTCTCGCCGGAGTTCATCAATCGCATCGACGACATCATCATCTTCAACCCGCTGACGAAGGTGGAGCTGCGCCAGATCACCCAGCTTCTCGTCGACGACGTGAACATCGCCCTGATCCACCGCAACGTGCAGATCGCCGTCGACGAGAGCGTGCTCGACTGGCTGCTGAAGAGGGCGGAGGAGGAAGCGAATTCCGGCGCCCGCCCGCTCCGCCGCGCCATCCAGCGCTACATCGAGGACGAATTGTCGGAGTTCATGATCCGCCACAAGGACAACGTGCCGGAGCGGATCGAGTTCACGATGAACGGCAACGAGGTGCTGCTCATGCCGCGCGTCGCGGAGGAGCTGACCTCGTAGGGCCGGCGGGCGCACGCTGTGCGCCCCTACCGTTTTGGCGATCGCTATCTCACCTGGAGTGCCAGGCTCGACCAGCTATCCCCCGTCACGTTGTCGACGCTCGATGCGTACGTCATCCAACCCCTCGGATTGGTCGCCGAATTCACAGGACGCACGTAGATCTGCAGGGCGCTGGCGTGGCTGACCGGCAGAGGAACCTGCATCATCGACATCGCCGGCACCGTAACCAAAAACGACACAAGCTGGGTCGGGTCGTCGGTCGTCTGGTCGACCTCGAACTGGTACTGCACGATGTCGATGTTCACGATCCCGACGTTCGTCCGGTACCGCGTGTCCTGGCGCTGGCCGAGGATCGTGCCGCCGATCAGGTTGATGTCCGACGTAGCGATGGCGGGGAACGACTGCGACGTCGTCCCGTTCGTCCCTGGCTGCGGCGTCCAGACTCGCTCCGTGGCATAGAGCAGGGCGCCAGGGTCGGCGAAGTCTTGCGCCGTGTCGTAGCCGGCGATCAACAACGCGCCGAGGCCGGACTTGCCGAGGACCGACGCCACGAAGTCCTCGGCGACGATCCCGCTGTTCGCCGGAATGTCGATGAACGTCGGCTCGCCTGTCGTGCTCTGTCCGGCCGGCAGCCAGATGAAACCGACGCGCTGGCTCTGGCCGCGATAGTTCAGCACCGTGATGTCGGAGTGGAAGAACGTCCCGTTCGCCCCTTGAACGCTGCCGGAGGCGGCCAGGAGGAGCCTCGGCGCCGCGTGGCTCATCGCCGCTTGCGCCTGGATCTGGAACGTTTGCACCCCGGCGAGAACGGGGAGCGAGCAGAGCGACAGGAGAAGGCAAAGAGCGAATTTCTTCATAATGATAACTATATGCCCCTATCGCTTCGCGATCTTGACCATGCCGTGCGCGTCGCCCATCTTCCGGGCCACGCGCGCGGCGTCGACGTCGACCCGCACCAGCGTCGTGTCGCCGTCGTCGTGATCGTGCGCGACGATGAACAGCTCCACGCGATCATCGCCCTTCAGCTTCGCGTAGATGAACGCCCACTCGCCGTTGCGCGCGCGCGTCCGCACGAGCGGCGAGAAGCCGGGCGGGATCTCGCGGGCCACGATGCGCTCCATCTCCGCGCCGTCGATGGCCCGGCGCGGGCCCTCGTACACGGCCAGCTGGAAGTCGCGCACCCCCTCCGGGCGCACGATCCAGGTGGCGAAGCGGACGATGCCGAGCAACGGGATGTACGTCGGCCGGCCGAGTCGTACGGTCAGCGCCCGCTCGATGGAGTTGAAGTCGGCGTAGAGCGGCGCGGCCACGGCGAGCAGCAGCGCGGCCAACAGCGCGCGCTTACTCATGGTGCTTCTCCTTCTTCGACATCCGCGGCACGCCGAAGTTCCCCTCCAGCGCGCTCAGCTTCTCGATGTCGATCGGCCCGACGATGTTCACCACCGTCAGCTCGCGCGGCTCCGCGTTGATGATGAGCAAGCCGATGGGCTGGTCGCCGCGCGTGTCGATGTAGATCTCCGAGTTCTCGTGGCGGCCGCGGACGTTGACGATCTTCTTCCACGACGGGCCAAGCTGGGCGCGCACGCGGTCGAGGACGGCGCGGTCGTACTGTCCGTCGGCGTCGAACTCGTAGCTGCGGACGTAGATCCCTTCGAGCTTCTGCACGATGTCGCGGGCGGCGCGCTCGTCGGGGTCGGCGTTGCTGAGGAACTTCGCGGCCAGCCGGAGCATGGAGCCGTCGAGGGTCACGTCGACGACCTCGGCGGCCTTGTCGCCGAGGCCGGGGAGGTCGAGGTTGAGGCGCTGCGCCGACAGCGGCGCGGCCATGGCCAGAACGAGAAGGGACAAGACGAGTTTTTTCATGCGATTCACCTCATGACGTGGTTGCGCGCGTCGCGGAGCTTCGCGCTGGTGATGTGAAGGGCGGTGAGCATCTGCTGCTTGGCGCGGACGACGCGGTACGCTTCGCCGCCGGCGATCGTGGCCACCAGGACCGCCGCGGCCGCGGCGTACCGCCAGCGCCGCCGTGGAGGGCGCGCCGTCGCCGCATCGTCGCGATCGATCGCGGCCAGCACCCGCTCCGTGAATCCTTCCGGCGGCTCCTTCCGCCGCAATGCGGCCTTCAGTTCGTTATCCATGCGATTCCTCCAGCTTGCGCCGCAGCGCCATAAGGGCGCGGTGGAGCTGACTCTTGACGGTGTTGACGCGCAGCCCGACGATGCGGCTGATCTCGATCGGGCCGAGCTCTTCCTGGTAGCGCAGCGTGACTACGAGGCGCTGCATCTCCGGCAGCGTGGTGACGAGCCTGCGCAACGTGCGCCCCAGGAGCGGGTCGGCGGCGCGGTCGGCGGCGGCGAGCTCGCTGACGTCGTCGAGCGGCACGGCCCGCAGGCGCGCCCGGCGCACCTCGTCGATGCAGCGCCGCGTCGTCACCTGCCGCAGCCAGTGCACCAGATGCGACTCCGACGTGATCGCGCCGAGGTTGCGGTAGAGCTGCAGGAAAATGTCCTGGCCGATGTCGGCGGCGCGGTCGCGGTCGTTGAAGAAGTGAAAGGCGATGCTGAACACCATCGCCTGCTGCGCGGCCACGATCTCTCCGAACGCGTCGTGATCCCCCGCGCGGGCCCGCTGCAGGGGATCAGGCTGTTCGAACGCCGCCATGGCCGTCATGTCGACGGCTAATTACGCAGAAACGGCGCGACAGTTGGCAGCTGGGAGCGCCGCCGTCACGGCGGCTGGCACAGCGGCGTCTCGCCGCGGGCGGGCGGGGACGCCCGCGATCCAGCCGGCGTGGACGCCGGCGCTCCTATCGCGCCTGGAAGCCGAGCGACGACCAGCTGTCGCCGGTCACGTTGTCGACGCTCGAGCCGTACGCCATCCACAGCGCCGGATTGATGGCCACCAGCGGCTGCACCGCGATCTGCAGCGCCGACGAGGCCAGCAACGGCAGCGGCACCTGCACCATCGACCGCGCCGGCACCGTCACGTTGCTCTGGTTCACCGGGTTGTTCGGATCGTCCGTCGTCTGCAGGATGGCGAACGAGCGGTCGACGTTGTCGAGGTTCACGATGCCGACGTTCGTTCGGTACTGCGTGTCGAGGCGCTGGCCGAGGATCGTGGCCCGGGTGAGATTGATGTCGCTCGTGGCGATGGCCGGGAACGTCTGCGACGTCGTCCCGGTCGTTCCCGGCTCCGGCGTCCAGACTCGCTCGGTCGCGTAGAGGCGCGCGTTCGGGTCGAGATTTCCCATGGCGTCGACGCCGGTGATCAGCAGCGAGCCGACGCCCGACTGGTGCAGATTCGAGGCTACGAAATCCTGCGAGATGACGCCGCTCCCGGCGTTGATCGTCATCATCGTCGGCGGGCCGGCCGTGCCGCCGTTCGGGATCCAGGTGAAGGCCACCTGCTGGTCGGCCGAGCGGTAGTTCAGCACCGTGATGTCGGAGTGGAAGAACGTGCCGTTCGCGCCCTGGGCGCTGCCCGAGCCGGCAAACAGAAGTTGCGGCACGGGCGTCGCCATCGCCGCCTCGGGCGCGATGGTGAACTGGCGTTGGGCGAAGAGCGGCAGCGAGCAGAGCAGAAGGAGAGGGGCGAGGAGTTTTTGCATCATGCGCAAATAACTTTGCAAAACATTCGCCCGCGATATGCTCTGCCGATGCCGTTCGTGAAGATCTACTACCGCCGCGACGTCCACCCCGATCCGAAGGCCATTGGCGACGCCATCCATGAGGCGCTCGTCGCCCAGGCCAACGTGCCGCAGGACGATCGCTTCCAGGTGTTTCTGCCGCTTGACAACATCGTTGCCGATCCGAATTACGGCGGCGTGGAGCGCTCCGGCGGGCTCGTCATCGTCGAGATCGTCCTCAACGCCGGGCGCACCGTCGACATCAAGAAGAGGCTCTACGCCGACATCGCCCACAGACTTGAAGCGATCGGCATCAGATCCGACGACGTGATGGTCTCCCTCGTCGAGGTCACGAAGGAGAACTGGTCCTTCGGCGGCGGACGAGCCACGTACGCCTAATGCGCTAGAATGCGCCGCCCGCGTCCGCTGTTCACCGCGCGTGACCAAGCGTCGGGCTCGTTCGTCTCATCCCATAAATTTATGAAAAGACTCTCGATTTTTGTTTTTGCGGTGTGGATGCTCGCCGCGAGCTCGCAGGCCCAGACACCGCCGACCGAGCCGCAGAAACCGAAGCCAGGACAGATCATCGAGCGGCCCGAGAGCGGCCGCATCGTGGCCGCGCCGGCGCCGCCGCCCGCGACGAGCCCAGTTGCCGGGCAGCGCATCGAGCGCTTCGAGGCCGTCGGCAACAGCAGCGTCGCCAGCGACACCATCCGCGTCTACCTCGGCATCAACCCGGGCGACACCTACGATCCCGCGGCCATCCAGCGCAACTTCCTCAACCTCTGGCAGACCGGTCTCTTCGACGACATCCGCATCGAGACCGACAAGGGAGACCAGGGCGGCGTCGTCGTCCGGGCCGTGGTCAAGGAGCGCCCGCGCATCGCCTCGGTGGAGTTCCGCGGCAACAAGGAGCTGAACAACACCAAGATCAACGAGCAGCTCGAGAAGGACAAGGTCGACCTTCACGTCGGCAACACCATCGAGCAGAACCTCGTCCGCCGCGCCGCCGAGTCCATCAAGAAGGCCTACACCGAGGGCGGCTACGAAGGCGTGACCGTCGACAGCCTCACCGAGGACACCTTCGAGCCGAGCGAGAAGCGCGTCGTCTTCATCATCAACGAGGGCATCAAGGCCACCGTCAACTCCATCGAGTTCACCGGCAACAAGCGCTTCTCCTCGCGCCGCCTGCGCCTGCAGATGAAGGAAGTCAAGCCCCACGGCATCATCTCCTGGATCCGCAAGAAGGACCTCTACGTCCCCTCCAAGCTCGACGAAGACCTCGAGCACGTGAAGAACTACTACCAGGACTACGGCTACATGAACGTCGCCTTCGGCGAGCCGCAGATCGTCCAGGTCAAGCGCGGCAAGAAGGAGCGCATCAACATCGTCATCCCGGTCAAGGAAGGGCAGGTGTACCGCCTCGGCGACGTGAGCGTCACCGGCAACACCATCGTCAAGAGCGAAGCGATCACCCGCGACTGGGGCATCAAGAAGGGCGACATCATCCGCCGCAAGCCCATCCAGGCCCGCATCGACAACGCCGGCGACATCTACCGCTCCCTCGGCTACATCTACGCCTACATCAACCCCGAGTACGTCAACCACGAGAACGGCGTCACCGACGTCAAGATCCAGGTCTACGAGGGCGACCAGTTCCGCCTCGGCCGCCTGGAGTTCATCGGCAACACCACCACCAAGGACAAGGTCCTCCGCCGCGAGATCTTCCTCAACGAGGGAGGGATCATGGACATGGAGACCTTCAAGCAGTCGCTCTACAAGCTCGGGCAGCTCGGCTACTACAAGGTCACCGACAACCCCGACTTCAAGGTCAACCCCGACAAGAAGACCGTCGACGTGACGGTGAAGGGCAACGAGGAAGGGAAGAACGACATCCAGTTCGGCGGCGGCTACTCCGAGTCCGTCGGCTTCTTCGTGCAGACCCAGTTCTCGACGCGCAACTTCCTCGGCGAGGGCGAGAACCTCGGCCTCAGCTTCCAGCGCGGCAACCGCCAGAACTTCTTCTCCGCGTCGTACGCCGATCCCTGGTTCCTCGACACCCCGAACTCCCTCGGCATCTCTCTCTTCAACCGCTACACGAACCTGCCGACCTACATCGGCTACCAGGACCGCACCAAGGGCGGCTCCGTCATCTACGGCTACCGCCTGCACCGCTTCGACAGCCTCTCGCTCTCGTACGGCCTCGAGCACGTGCGCAGCCACTACGAGAGCAACATCGGCCCCGACATCAACGGCAACGTGCCCATCTCCGACATCTCCGACTCGATCTTCACCCAGTCGACCGTCGGGCCGTCGTACATCTGGGACTCGCGCGACAACCCGTTCGACGCCTCGCGCGGCCTGCGCCTGGCCGCGGCCGCGGCGTATTCGGGGCTGGGCGGCACGATCCGCATGGTCCGCCCGACGCTGGACGTGACGAAGTTCTTCAAGCTGTCGCGCAACACGTCCATCAGCTTCAACACGAACCTCGGCTACATCCTCCCATTGCGCCACGACTGCACGAACACCCTCGACGACTTCCTGGCCAAGAACATCCCCCTCTGCGTGCCGAAGGGGCAGCGTTTCTTCGTCGGCGGCGAGTACTCCGTGCGCGGCTTCGAATACGGCTCGCTGGGCCCGACGGAGCTCACCGGCGCCCAGTCCGTCATCGCCGGCGGCTACAAGCAGGCCGTCTTCAACGGCGAGTACATCATCAAAGTGAACGATCCGCTGCGCCTGGTCTTCTTCGGCGACAGCGGCTGGGCCTGGGGCTACGGACAGAAGGTGCAGCCCGCCGATCTCCGCTATTCGACGGGCGCGGAGATCCGCATTTTCCTCCCCGTGTTCCAGTTCCCGATCCGCTTCATTTACGCGGTGAATCCGCACAAAAAACCGGGTGACCGCTTCCAGTCGTTCACCTTCACCATCGGGAATACCTATTAACGGCGCGCCGCTTTAGGTTCCCGTCCAACCACGCGGTACACAAGGAGAGATTCATGAAGAAGTTTCTGGTTTCGATGGCAGTGGCTGCCCTCGCCATTCCGGCGCTCGCGCAGAGTTCCGCGCCGATGCGCGTAGCGGTGATCGACGTGAACAGGGTCCTGGCGACGTCAGCCGCGGGCAAGACCGCGTCGGTGAAGCTCAAGCAGCTTCAGGAATCGAAGATGGCCCAGGCCCAGAAGATGGACGACGAGATCAAAGCCCTGGACAACGACATCAACACCAAGAAGATCTCGCTCAGCGAAGAGAAGCTGGCCGACATGCAGAAGCAGCTCTCCGACAAGAAAATCGCCATGCAGCGCTTCGCCCAGGACGCCGATCGCGAGCTCGGCGAGGCCCGCGACCGCGTCATGCAGGACCTCAACACGAAGATCATGCCGGTCGTCGACCAGATCGGAAAAGAGATGGGCCTGGCGGCCATCTTCAACAAGTTCGAGTCGGGCCTGATCTACGCTTCCGAAGCCATCGACATCACCGACGTGGTGATCAAACGCTTCAACGACGCCCAGGGCGCCCCGGCCGCGCAGCCGGCCAAGAAGTAACCCGCTTTACAATGCGCGGCGCGAATGCCCGCCGTCCCCATCACTGAAATCGTTGCGCTCGTCGGCGGCCGCTACGGCGGCCCGCCCGACGTGGCGCTGCGCGGCATCGCCCCGCTCTCCGAGGCGACGCCCGATCAGCTCAGCTTCCTGGCCAATCCGAAGTACGCCGCGCAGGTGGCCACCACGCGCGCCGGCGCCATCCTCGTGGCCGAGGAGCACGACGGCGGCGACCCGCGCCTGATCCGCGTCAAGAACCCGTATCTGGCCATGGCCAGCGTGGCCGCGAAGTGGTTCGCGTCGCGCCGCGGGCCGCGCGGCATCTCGCCGCTGGCCTCGATCGCCCCTTCCGCGACGCTCGGCCGCGACGTGAACGTCGGCCCCTTCGCCACGATCGGCGACGACACGACCGTCGGCGACGGCGTCACGATCTGGCAAAACGTGGCCATCGCCCCCGGCTGCACGATCGGCGACGGCACGACGATCTATCCGCTCGTCTCGATCTACGAGGGGACCACGATCGGCCGGCGCTGCATCCTCCACAGCGGCGTCGTGGTCGGCAGCGACGGCTACGGCTTCGCCACCGAGGGTGGACGGCATCACAAGGTGCCGCAGATCGGCAGCGTGCGCATCGAGGACGACGTGGAGATCGGCTCGAACACGACCATCGACCGCGGCACGATCGGCGAGACGGTGATCGGCGAGGGGACGAAGATCGACAACCTCGTGCAGATCGGCCACGGCGTGAAGATCGGCAAGCACTGCCTGCTCGTGGCCCAAGTCGGGATCGCCGGATCTACGGAGTTCGGGGATTACGTCGTCGCTGCCGGGCAGTCGGGTTTCAGCGGTCATCTGAAGATCGGCCGGGGCGCGCAGATCGCGGCCAAGAGCGCCGTGTTCCACGACGTCCCCGAAGGCACGAAGGTCATGGGCTCGCCGGCCGTCCCGTTCCGCGAGTTCGCGCGGCGCGAGGCCACGCTCAAGCGGATGATGAAGAAGAAGGATTGACGATGCTGCTCACCATCAACGACATCATGAAAATCCTGCCGCATCGCTACCCGATGCTGCTCGTCGACCGCGTCGTGGAGATCGACGAGGGGAAGCGCATCGTCGGGATCAAGAACGTCACCGCCAACGAGCAGTTCTTCCAGGGCCACTTCCCGGGCGCGCCGGTGATGCCGGGCGTGCTCATCGTCGAGGCCATGGCCCAGTGCAGCGCGGTGCTGATCCTCCGCGAGATCCCAGACCGCGACCGCAAGCTCTTCCTCTTCGGCGGCGTCGACAAGGCCCGCTTCCGCCGTCCCGTCGTCCCCGGCGATCAGCTGCGGATGGAGTGCGAGGTCCTGCAGCGCCGCTCGAACACGGTCAAGGTCAAAGGCACCGCCACCGTCGACGGCAGCGTCGTGGCCGAGGCGGAGATGCTGAGCATCATGGTGGAGAGGCCGGCCTGATGGCGAAGATTCATCCGACGGCGCTGGTCAGTCCCGACGCCGCCGTGGCCGGCGACGCCGAGGTGCGCGAGTACGCCGTCGTCGGCGCGCACGTGACCATCGGCAGCGGCAGCATCATCGGCCCGTTCACACGCATCGACGGGCCGGTGCAGATCGGCGAGCGCAATCACTTCCTCGGCCACGTCTCCTGCGGCACGCCCCCGCAGGACCTCAAGTACAAGGGCGAGCGGACGGAGCTGTCGATCGGCAACGACAACGTCTTCCGCGAGTTCTGCACGCTGAACCGCGGCACGTCAGGCGGCGGCGGGCACACCACGATCGGCAACGGCAATTACTTCATGGCCTACTCGCACGTGGCCCACGACTGCCACGTCGGCTCGAACACGATCTTCGCCAACAACGCCACGCTGGCCGGCCACGTCGACGTCGGCGACTTCTCCACGATCGGCGCGTTCACGGCCGTCCATCAGTTCTGCCGCGTCGGCGAGCACGCCTTCATCGGCGGCGGCTCGATCTGCACGCAGGACGTGCTGCCGTTCGTGAAGACCGTCGGCAACCGTCCGGCGAAGACGTACGGGATCAACACGATCGGCCTGGAGCGCAAAGGCTTTTCGAAGGAGACGATCGAGGCCCTGCAGCGCGCCTACCGCATTCTCATCCGCTCGAAGCTGCGCGTCGAGGAGGCCCTGCAGCGGATCGAGACCGAGCTCGCCTACGCCGCGGAGGCGCAGTACCTGGTGGAGTTCGTGCGGGGCTCGAAGCGGGGATTCATCCGATGAGGGTCGGCGTCGTCGGCACCGGCTACCTCGGCCGCCTGCACGCGCGCATCCTCACCGAGATGCCCGAGGCCGAGGTGGCCGGCTTCGTCGAGCCGAAGGACGACGTCGCCGCCGAGGTCGCGAGGACCCTCGGCATCCGGCGCTTCGACGACGTCGCCTCGCTGGCGAAGGAGATCGACTGCGCTGTCGTGGCCACGCCGACTACGACGCACTGCGAGATCGGCAGCGCGCTCCTCGAAGCCGGCTGCGACGTGATGATCGAGAAGCCGATCGCCGACTCCATCGATGACGCCCAGCGCTTGATCGATCTCGCCGCGAAGCACGGCCGCATCCTCCAGGTCGGCCACGTCGAGCGCTACAACCCCGCCATCACCGCCGTCGCGCCGCTGCTGCGCGACATCCGCTACGTCGTCGCCGAGCGCCTCGGCGTCTTCGTCGGCCGCTCCCTCGACATCGACGTGCTGCTCGACCTGATGATCCACGATCTCAATCTCGTCCTCTCGCTTCTCGGCCAGGACGTCGTCGAGGTCCGCGCCGTCGGCGTCCCCGTGCTCACCGACAAGGTCGACATCACCAACGTCCGCCTCGAGCTCGCCAACGGCGCCGTGGCCAACCTCACCGCCAGCCGCGTGTCGCAGGAGCGCGTGCGCAAGGTGCGCTTCTTCTCCAGCGAGTCGTACCTCTCCGTCGACACGAAGGAGCAGGAGGTGAAGGGCTACCGCCTGAACGGCCGCGCCATCGAGCCGATCGACATCAGCATCGAAAAGAAGGAGCCGCTGCGCGCGGAGTTGGAGAGCTTCCTGGCCTGCGCCGCGCAACGCGCCCGGCCGCTCGTCTCCGGCGAGGACGGCTTGGCCGCGGTGAAGCTGGCCAAGGACGTGGCCGCGGCCATCGAAGAATCGGTGAAGGCATATCGCAAATGAACATCGGGATCATCGGCGGCTCCGGCCTCTATCAAATGGAAGGGCTTCACGTGCTCGAGGAGCGCGCGCTCGACACGCCGTTCGGCGCGCCGTCGTCGCCGTACGTGATCGGCGAGATCGGCGGCAATCGCGTGGCCTTCCTCTCCCGCCACGGCCGCGGCCACGTGGTGATGCCGACGGAGATCAACTACCGCGCGAACATCTTCGGATTCAAGCTCCTCGGCGTGGAGACGATCCTCTCCGCCAGCGCGGTCGGCTCGATGAAGGAGGAGTACGCGCCGACGGACCTCGTCTTCCCCGACCAGTTCATCGACCGCACCCGCCACCGTCCCGACACGTTCTTCGGCGAGGGCATCGTCGGCCACGTGTCGTTCGGCGACCCGATCTGCACGGCCGTCGCGCATGCCATGGCCGAGGCCGCGCGCGACGCCGGCGCGCGCGTGCACGAGGGGGGGACGTACATCTGCATCGAAGGGCCGCAGTTCTCGACGCGCGCGGAGTCGAATCTCTACCGCTCCTGGGGCGTCGACGTGATCGGCATGACGAACCTGCAGGAGGCCAAGCTGGCCCGCGAGGCGGAGATCTGCTACGCGACGATGGCCCTCGTCACCGACTACGACTGCTGGCACGCGAGCGCCGAGGCCGTGAGCGTGGAGCAGGTGCTCGGCTACCTGCGCGCGAACGCGGCCATGGCCCAGCGCGTGTTGCGCGATTCCATCCCCCGCGTGGCCGCCCGCACGCGCGACTGCGCCTGCTCGAGCGCGTTGCGGTTCGCGATGATCACCGATCCCGCGCACGTGCCGGCGAAGCGGCGGGAGGAGCTGGCGCCGCTGATCGGGAAGTACGTGAGATAATAAGACGATGGGTAAGGTCACGAGTAAGTATCAGGTCAGCATCCCGAAGGCGCTGGCGGATGAGCTCGGCGTGCGGCCTGGCGACGAGGTCGAGTGGGAGGTGGCCGGCGACGAGTTCCGCGTCAGGCCTGCGCATGCAAAAAAGCCTCTGTCGGTCGAAGAGCGCTTGAAAATGTTCCGCGAGTCTATGAAGCAGGTTGCAGCCCTCCAAAAAAAACGCCGCCTGAAGGGGTCGCGGGACTGGACGCGCGAGGATCTTTACTACGACCGTGGCCTCAACAACCGTTGACACGAATATCCTCGTCTACTGTTACGATCCGAGGGACCGCCGTAAACAGCGCATCGCAACCGAGTTTGTAGAGCGCGGCATCGCCAAACAATCCATTCGGCTCGCATATCAGGCCATCGTGGAGTTCTACGCGGCGGTGACCCGCCGCGGTCGTGATAGCGTCCCGCTTCTCGATCACACCGCCGCCACTCGCGAAACGGAAAAGTTGCTCGCCGAATTTGTCGTTCTCTATCCGACCGAAGAAATCGTCCGAGCCGCCATGCGGGCCACAGCCGTCTATCAACTCCCGTGGTACGACGCGCTAATGTGGGCCTATGCCGAAGTCAACGATCTCACGGAGCTCATCTCCGAAGACTTCCAGCACGGCCGCCTCTACGGCCGCGTAAGAGTCGTCAATCCCTTCCTATAGCCACCGCCCGCCCTTTCCGCTAATCTCCCGCGCGCCATGCCCATCCTCGTCGTCGGCACCGTCGCATTCGATTCCATCCAGACGCCTTTCGGCAAAGCGGAGCGCTGCCTCGGCGGCTCCGCGACGTACTTCTCCGTGGCCGCGTCGTTCTTCACCGAGGTCGACCTCATCGCCGTCATCGGCGAGGACTTCGGCGACGACGACCTGGCCATCTTCCGCGGCCGCAACATCAACCTCGACGGCCTGAAGCGCGTCGACGGCGCGAAGACGTTCTTCTGGCGCGGCGAGTACGGCTACGACCTCAACGTCGCCCAGACGCGCGAGACGCAGCTCAACGTCTTCGCCGATTTTCATCCCCGCCTCAACGAGGCCCAGCGCGGCGCCGACGTGCTGTTCCTGGCGAACATTCACCCCGAGCTGCAGATGGACGTGCTGCACCAGGCCCGCCGGCCGCGCCTCGTCGCCCTCGACACGATGAACCTCTGGATCGACACGAAGCGCGCCGAGCTGGAGCGCGCCTTCAGCGAGGTCGACCTCGTCGTCATCAACGAGGCCGAGGTGCGGCAGTTCACGCGCGAGCCGAACCTGGTCAAGGCCGCGCGGCGGATCCTGGCCCTCGGCCCGAAGACGCTGGTCATCAAGCGCGGCGAGTACGGCGTGCTCCTGGTCTCGAAGGATGCCATCTTCGCGGCGCCCGCGTATCCGCTGGAGAACGTCTTCGATCCCACCGGCGCCGGCGACACCTTCGCCGGCGGCTTCCTCGGCTACCTCGCCTCGCGCCGCGAGGTGACGGACCGCGAGCTCCGCCGGGCCACGATCTTCGGCAGCGTGCTGGCCTCGTTCACGGTGGAGAAGTTCTCACTCGACCGCCTGCGAGAGATCAGCCTTGCGGACGTGCAGGAGCGGTATCAGGATTTCCGAGCGCTCACGCACTTCGAGGACTTCGACGCCTAGCCAGCCGAGGGATCGTAGGCATTCTGCACGCCGTCCCACATGCGGTAGTACTCGTCGCGAACGGAGGGATCGAGCTGCTCGCCGAGCTCGCGGGAAAGCTTCAGGATTTTGATGACTTCCACCACGTCGCCGAGATCTTTGAGGCGATCGACGGTGCTCAATCCAGACGCGAGTTTTAGCTCGATCAGCTTCGGCAGAACGATTACGTGGTGCCCCTCGCGCTCGACCGTTACGTCCCGTGGATCGGGAAAGCTCACCGGCTTCGGCTTGCCGTCGCCCGGGTAATCGCCGGTTGTGAGGAACTCGACCGTGACGCCGTTTTCGGTATCGCGCAGCCGTTTGCGCGCGCCGGCAAATGTCGGCACGTAGCCGCGTCCAGCGAGACGCTGATGAATCGCGTCCAGACCGGCACGGGTAGTGAGCAAGTCGACATCGTTGGTCACGCGTTCGTAGCCGTGAATGTTCAGAGCCATGCCGCCAACGACGGCGTAGGCAATTCCCTCTTCGGCAAGACGACGCTCGATTTTGTCGAGGGCTCGATGAACATCCGCGCGCTTCATAAAGAACTCGCTTGCGCGTTCCAGCCTATCGGCTACCGTGCGTGCCATCGTCAGATTCTACTTCTCGTATACGGCGTGGCCATCGACCACCGTGGCCTTCACCTTCGTCTTGAACAGCGCGCTAACGGGCGTAGAAAACACGTCCCCCTCCACCACCGTGAAATCCGCCAGCTTCCCCGGCTCGATCGTGCCGCGCGAGTCCTCCTCGAACGCCGCGTACGCCGCGTCGAGCGTGAAGCCGCGAATCGCTTCGGCGAGCGTGAGACGTTGGTCCGGGTACCAGCCGCCGGGGGGATTGCCGTTCTGGTCCTGCCGCGTGACGGCGCTGTAGATCCCGAAGAACGGGTTTACGTCCTCGACCGGAAAGTCCGAGCCGAGGGGGAGGCGGATGCCGTCGTTCAGCACCGTGCGCCACGCGTAGGCGCCCTTGATCCGCTCCGGACCGAGGCGGGCCTCGGCCCAGGGCATGTCCGACGTCGCGTGCGTCGGCTGCATCGAGGCGATGATCCCGTCGCGCGCGGTGCGGGCGAAATCGGGCGGCGCCACGACCTGGAAGTGCTCGATGCGGAAGCGGTCCGCGGCCGTGACGCCGGCGCCCTCGTAGGCGTCGAGGACGTTGCGCACGCCGCGATCGCCGATGGCGTGTGTGTTCACCTGGAAATGCGCCGCCTTGGCGCGCCGCGTCACGTCGAGCAGATGCTCCGGCTTGCTGACGAGCAGCCCGACGTTGCCGGGGTCGTCGCTGTAAGGCGCGAGCAGCGCGGCGCCGCGGCTGCCGAGGGCGCCGTCGGCGTAGAGCTTCACCGAGCGAACCGTGAGGCGGCCGCCGTAGTCGAGCAGCGGTCCTGTCTTGAACCACGAGTCGAGCAACGGCCCGTTGTCGCCGAGCATCATGTAGACGCGGATCGGGAAGCGCTTCTCGTCGATCAGCTCGCGCACCGCGAGGACCGTCGCCCCCTCGGCGCCGGCGTCATGCATCTCCGTGAGGCCGTTCCTGGCGATCGTCTGCGCCGCAGCGAGCACGCGCCGCTTGCGCAGCTCGAACGACGGCGGCGGCACCTTGCCGTCGATCAGCTCCATGGCCCCGTCGACAAACACGCCGGTCGGATTGCCGTTCGCATCGCGGATGATTCTTCCGCCCTCGGGATCCTTCGTCGCTGCCGTCACGCCGGCGGCGCGCATGGCCGCGCTGTTCGCCCAGCCCGCGTGGCCGTCGACGCGGCGCAGCCAGACCGGATGATCCGGCACCGCGGCGTCGAGCGTCGCCGCCGTCGGGAACTGCTTGCCGGGCCAGCGATTCTGGTCCCAGCCGCGGCCGAGGATCCACTCGTCCGGCGCGGCGTGCGCGGCGCGCTCCTTCACGCGCGCGACCGCCTCCTCGACGCTCGCGCCGACCAGCGGCACCGTATCGAGCGACAGGCCGAGGCCGTAGAGATGGCCGTGCGCGTCCGTGAGGCCGGGAAGAATCGTGGCGTCGCCGTAGTCGACGACGTGCGCGCCGGGATGCGCCGCGCGCAGCGACGCCAGCGAATCGACCGCAACGATCTTCCCGTCACGCACGAAGACGCCCGCATCGTGCCTCGGCGTCTGCGCCGCGCCGGCGGCGATCGTGCGAGCGGTGTAGATCGTTCCGTCCGGATGAGGCATGGTGCAGGAAAAAGCAGAAAGCAGAAGGCAGAAAGCAGAAATCGCCACGACGAACATTTCTGCTTTCTGCCTTCTGCTTTCTGATTTCAAAACTCCCCCCATTTCAATTTCTTTCGCAGGATATCGAAGTAATTCTTGTCCGCCGACTCGATGAGCAGCACCGTCTCCTTCGACTTCTTCACGCAGACGCGGTCGTGCTCCGTGAGCGGCAGCCCTTCCTGTCCGTCCAGCGTGAGGAAAATCTCCTGGTTGCGCGTGACCAGGGCGACCTCGATGTCGAGCGCGTCGGGGACGATGATCGGCCGGTGCGTGAGCATGTGCGGGCAGATTGGCGTGATGACGACCGCCCCCATCGTCGGATAGACGATCGGGCCGCCGGCGGAGAGGTTGTACGCCGTCGACCCCGTCGGCGTCGACACGATCAGGCCATCGGCGCGGAAGCTGGAGACGAACTTCCCCGACACCGTCACCTTCATCTCGATGATGCGCGCCAGGGCGCTCTTGTTGATCGTGGCGTCGTTGAGCACGCGATAGACGCGGTGGTCGTGCTCCGGCCCCTCCACGCGCACGTCGAACGTCACGCGCGGCTCGGCGGTGAACTGCCCGGCCAGGACGCGCTCGAGCATCGCCGGAAACTCGTCGAGACTGACCTCCGTCAGGAAGCCGAGCGTGCCCATGTTCACACCGAGGATCGGCACGTGGCTCGGCGCGTGCCGGGCCACGGAGAGCAGCGTCCCGTCGCCGCCGAAGGTGACGATCAGAATCGCGTCCTTCCCCAGCTCCTTTTTCGACACGCAGGGCCCGCGGTCGTCGAGCTTGTCGGCCGTCGCGTAGTCGAAGCAGGTCTCGTAGCCGCGCGCGCGCAGCTCGGCGGCGGTGCGGGCCGCGGTCTCCAGCGCCGCGGGCGAGCTGATTTTCGCGGAGATGGCGATGCGCTTCACTGCAGGGCGATCGCTTTCCGCACGTCGTCGGGCTCGACGACGATGCGCTCGCCGGCGCGCTCCGGGCCGACGAAGAGAATGGGATGAAGGACTTTCTCCAGAATGGCCCGCAGCGCCCGCGCCCCGAGCTTCTGCTTCAGCGCGGCGTTGGCGATCTCCAGCAGCGCGTCGCGGGTGAAGTCGAGCTGGATCTGGTCGAGCGCGCAGAGGCGCTGGTACTCCGGCACCATGGCGTCGCGCGGCTGCGTGAGGATGGACACGAGGTCGTCGGCGCTCAGCGTGTCGAGCTGCACGCGCACGGGAAGGCGTCCAAGGAGCTCCGGCAGGAATCCGTACTTGACGAGGTCCTCGCTCGTGATCTCCTCGGGCTCGCCCTTGCCGTGATCGAAAAAGCCGATCGACTTGGCCTCGCTGTGCTTCTCGTCGAGGTCGGAGAACGAGCCGGCGCAGATGAAGAGGATGTTGGCGATGTCGATCTCGACGTAGTCGTACTTGTTCCAGTGCGCGGTGACGTTGAGCGGGACGAAGAGCTTTTCCCCCTCCAGGATCTTCAGCAGGGCCTGCTGCACGCCCTCGCCGCCGATGTCGCGCGAGGCCGCGCCGTTGCGCGGGCCGCCGTTGCGGCGGGCGATCTTGTCGATCTCGTCGATGAAGACGATGCCGTTCTCCGCGGCGTCGACGTTCTGGTTCGTGGCGTAGAGCAGCCGTCCGATCGCGACTTCGACATCCTCGCCGTAATACCCCGCCTCGGTGAAGGCCGTGGCGTCGTTGTAGGCGAACGGAACGTCGAGGATCTTGGCCAGCGTGCGCGCCAGGTAGGTCTTGCCCGATCCGCTCGGCCCGATCATCAGGATGTTCGACTTGCGGATCGACACCTCGCCGCCGAACTTGAGGTACTCGATGCGCTTGAGGTGGTTGTACGCGGCGATGGCCAGCACTTCCTTGGCGTGCTTCTGGCCGATGACGTACTGGTCGAGCTGCTCGAAAATGCGCCGCGGAGTGACGTGGAGGAAGCGATAGATGTCGCGCTTTTCCTTCATCGGGGCGCCGGCGACGAGTATAGCAGCGCCGAAACTTCGGGCGAGCCCGGTGCGTAAGCTCGGCGTATGCGATCCGCAGCGATGTCGCTCCTTCTCCTGTCGCTGACGAGCTGGGCCGCCGGCGCCGACTTCCTGAAGCCGTGCGACATCCCCGGCCTCAAAGGCGCGGCGAAGTGCGGTACGTTCGAAGTCCGGGAGAACCGCGACGCGAACGCCGGCCGGCGCATCGGACTGAAAGTCGTCGTCCTGCCGGCGACCGGCTCGCCGCGCGCATCCGACGCGATCACATTCCTCGGCGGCGGGCCGGGCGAGGCGATCACCGAGGAGACGCCGTACATCGCGCAGGACTTCGCCGCGTTGCGGGCGCATCGCGACATCGTCCTCGTCGACCAGCGCGGGACCGGCGGCTCGCACGCGCTCGACTGCGACCTCTATCCCGGCAAGGACGCGCAGACGGCCCTCGGCGCGTTCTTCCCGGCCGAGCGCGTGCGCCAGTGCCGCGCCGCCATCGAGAAAAACGCCGACGTGCGGATGTACACGACCGCCGCGGCGGTGGACGACCTCGACGACGTGCGCGCCGCCCTCGGCTACGACCGGCTCGACCTCGTCGGCGGCTCGTACGGAACGCGCGCGGCGCTCGCGTTTCTCCGCCGCCATCCCGAGCACGCCCGCGTCGCGGTGCTCGAAGGCGTCGTGCCGCCGACGAAGCCGCTGCCGCTCTACTTCCCGCGCAGCGCCCAGAACGCCATCGAGCGCATCTTCGACGAGTGCGCCGCCGACGCCGCCTGTCACGCTGCCTTCCCCGATCCGCGCGGCGACTTGCGCGCCATCGTGGCGAAGACGACGGCGAAGCCGGTCCCCGTCGACGTCCTCAATCCGAAGACCGGCGACACCGTGCCCGTCACGCTCTCGCGCGACCTCCTCGGCGAAGCGCTGCGCTATCTGATGTACGCGTCGGTGACCGGACTCTACGTGCCGACGCTCGTGCATCACGCCGCGGGAGGCGACTTCGCGCCGCTCGCCGAGTTTGCGCTCGTGTCGCGGCTGCAGCTCGTCAACGGCCTCGGCTCCGGGCTGTATCTCTCCGTGACATGCGCCGAGGACCTGCCGTTCATCGCCGCAGCCGACGCCGAGCGCGTCGCGGCGAACACGTTCCTCGGCGATTACCGCTACCTCCAACAGCGCGCCGCCTGCGACGCCTGGGCCCGCGGCGCCGCGTCTGCGCGCATGCGCGAGCCGGTCCGCGCCCAGACGCCGGTGCTTCTCGTCTCGGGATCGTGGGACCCGGTGACGCCGGCGGCCGACGCGGCGGAAGTCGCGGCAACGCTGCCGCACAGCCTCTCGCTCGTCGTTCCGGCGGGCGGTCACGGCTACAACGGCGTGCCCGGCGCCGAGGAATGCGTGGACGCGATCGCGAAGCAGTTCGTCGAGCGCGGCAGCGTCGACGGACTCGACACCGCGTGCATCGCGCGCCTTCACCGCGCGCCGTTCCCGACGAAGCCGGTCGACACGAAGCCGGTCGCGCTGACGGCGGAGCAGCAGCGCGCGCTCACCGGACATTACGTCGGCGAGGGCGGGCCGCCGCTCGACATCACGCTCGACAACGGCAAGCTGTTCGCGCAGGCGGCTGGAGACCCACAGCCGCATCTGCTCGCGCCGATCTCGCCGACGCGCCTCCGCTTCCTCGGCCGCTTCGGCAGCTATCTCGAATTCGACGTCGAGAACGGCAAGGCCGGCGGAGTGACGCTGCAGCGCAGCGGCGCTCCGGCGCTGGCCTGGAAGCGCAGCGGCTGAGATCGGCACTTCCCGTGCATTGGCGTGACGCGGGAGGACCGCATGGGTCTCACAAGTCTGATCTGGTTCCTGCTCATCGGGCTCATTGCCGGCTGGCTGGCCTCCGTGGTCATGCGCAGTCCGCACGGCATCCTCGGCGATCTCGTCGTCGGCGTCATCGGCGCTTTCCTTGGCGGATGGCTCTTCGGCGCCCTCGGCATCGCTGCCGGAGGCCTCATCGGGTCGATCATCACCGCCTTCGTCGGCGCAGTCATCCTCATCCTTCTCCTGCGCCTCATCCGGCGCGCGTAAGCCATTTGCTACACTCCGCCGCGCCCCATGTGCGGCATCAACGCCATCTACGCTTACCGCGCATCTGCTCCTCCGATCGACGCCGAGGAGCTCGTGCGCACGCGCGAGGCCATGCACACGCGCGGCCCCGACGCCGGCGGCGCCTGGATCTCCGCCGACGGCCGCGTCGGCCTTGGCCACCGCCGTCTCTCCATCATCGACGTCAGCGACCGCGCCAACCAGCCGATGCTCAGCCGTGAAGGCGACCTGGCCATCGTCTTCAACGGCGAGATCTACAACTACCGCGAGCTG
>Ga0075435_100000071_pt1 | contig 52485 bp, 50 predicted proteins | sample RhiMethybrSRZTD4_FD_75302 | JGI IMG/M metagenome (GOLD analysis project Ga0075435, IMG submission 75302) | Populus rhizosphere microbial communities from Tennessee, USA - Rhizosphere MetaG P. TD hybrid SRZTD4 | ecosystem: Host-associated > Plants > Roots > Rhizosphere > Soil | place: USA...
TCCCGGCGGTAGAGCGCCTCGAGGTCCCCCAGGACCTGCGAGACCGCGCACGGCTGAAGCTTGGGCGGAGGGATCCGCGCGAAGTCGGAGAACTCCTGTAAGAGGCGCCGCAGCGTCTCCACCTCCTCGCCGATCGTCCGCGCCGCCTGGTTCAGGATCTCGGGGAAGTCGGGGCGCTTCTGCTCGTAGCTTCGCTTCAGGTCCTCGATCGAGATCGCGATCGGCGTGAGCGGATTCTTCACCTCGTGCGCCACCTTACGCGCCATCTGGCTCCAGGCCGCCTGACGCTCGCTGGTCACGAGCTTCTCGCGGTAGGTCTTGAGGTCGAGCCGCATGCGGTCGAGCGCCTCGACCAGGGTCGTGAGCTCCCGAACGCTGTGGAGCTCGAGCGGCTCGTCCCAGTTCCCGCGCGCGACCTTTTCCGAGAAGGCGGCGAGCCTCTCGACCGGACGCGAGATCTGGGAGGACCATAGGAACGCCAGCGGAATCGCGATCATGAGGCCGAGGAGCGCCAGGAGGCCCGAGAGGACCCACCCCGAGGCGATCGCGCGGTCGGCGGCCGCGGTGGAGGCCAGGCCCGTGATGGTGGCGTAGGGCGGCGAGCCGACCGTGAGCGGTACGCTCCGGCTCAGGTAGGTGCGCCCCCCGATCTCCGCCCGGCCGGCTCCCGGAATGGCCGGGAGCGCGCCGGAGGGCATCGTGGGCAGCGTCGTCGCCGCGATCCGTCCCTCCGGGTCGCGCAGCACCCACTCCACGCCGCTCGTCTTCCCGAGCCGCTGCAGGAGGGACGCGTCGAGGAGGAGTCCACCCTGCACTCGACCCTCGATCGAGCCCTGATACCGGATCGCGGACGAGGACTGGAGCATGAGCCCGCCGAGGCTCTCGGCGGCCGTGACGCTCGGCGTATCCAGGGGTCCGTTGCCGCTCGAGTCGACCACGGCCAGGAGATCCAGCCCCAGGAGCACCTGGCGCTCGGCCAGATAGTCCGAGAGATCACGATTTCCCGTCGGGCGCAGGAGAAAGAGCCGCTTCAGCTGGGCGTCCCGGCTCAGGATCTCGATCCTGGCCGCCACCCTTCGCCCATCCTCCTCCGCCTGCGCTCCGATGCCCGCGAGCGCCGCGCCCAGCCTCGCGTCGGCCTGGTCGCGGACCATCGTCTGCATCCGCGCCGTCAGGATCGCCACGGCGATCCCCAGCGGGATGATGGTGATGAAGGCGAAGGCGAGGATGAGCCTCGCCTTGAGGGAAGTCACGGGCCGGCTCTCGAGACGGCGCAGTCCACCATGTTCACGAAGGCGTCGGTTCCGAGCGTTCCGACGTACGTGCGAAGGCTTGGAGCGCACACGACGGGGCAGCGGATTCCGAAGGTGAAGCCCGCCGGATCGGGAGGTGACGCCTGCGATCCGAGGAGGGCCAGGCGGATCGCGTAGGAGCCCGGGGAGGCGGAAGCGGTCTTCCGTCGCAGCGAGCGCTCGAGCGCCTGCCAACCCGGCACGGAATGGTCCACCTCGAAGCGGTGCGGCGGTCTCGCGGAGTTGGACCCGGGCGCCGTCACCGGCGTCGCGCGTCCGGCGGAGGGGTCCCACGGGACGAGGTCGCCTCGGAACACTTCATCGTTCAGGGAAAGGAGCGCGCTCGTGTCCGCGGGCGAGAATCTCGGATCCGCCGCGTCGGCGGAGAGCATGGCCGTGAGCACGGATCGGGGGCGCATCCCGTACGTGAGGTCGCGCCAGCGAGCGTCCTCGCGCATGTGGGTCGAGAGCTCGCCGGGCCAGAAGATCGCGACGTCCAGCTCCCCCCGCTCCAGGGCGATCTCCTGATCCGTCGCCTCGTCGAAGAGGCGAACGAGGAGCGTGTCGGGCCATTGCGCCGTCCCGGGATCGGACTTGTCGCGCGAGAGGATGAACGAGCGCACGCTCATCGTCTCACTCCGGAACGCGGCGCGGGGCAAGGGAGATTTCACGCTGGAGGTGCCGCACGCGAAGAGCAGATTCGATCGCGAGGGGATCCCGATCCGCATGACGTCGACCGGCCGCAGGCGGGGCCGCTCCGACATGAGGCGCAGTCGGTCGAGCTTCTTCACGTCGAGCGATCCCGAGGTGAGCCGCGCGATCGCGAGCGTGCCGTCCAGAACGTCGGAAACCTTGCCGGAGGCCGAGAGCTTCTTCCCGTCGTAGAAGGTGACGAGGTCGCCTACCTGCAACGGCAGGGGATCGTTCGAGGCGACGTAAGCCTTGCCTCCGTGAACCCAGACCACCTTGGCCCGGAGCGAGGGCGTCGAATCACCCGCCCACGCCGTCGAGCACGCGAGCGCGGCGAGCGCCAGACCCACCGCGACCGTTCCAACCCAGACTCTTCCTGTGTCCATCGTGACACGCTTCCAAGACCGGCCCAGCTTGTTGTCCTCCGGGTCCTTGCCGCTGCACCAGAGAGTGACCCCGCGATTCCTCCGTGTCAAGTTTGACACAATCCCTCCATTCTCGGGTTCCGGTCATTTCATCAACTCACATCATGACAACCACTTACATCAGAGGCACGCTGCTTGATTTAGCCCCATAGCAGAGCAGCGGCCAAAGTGGCGCGCTGAACGATCAGCGGAGAGGCCGGCGACGGCCGATGATCGCGAACGCACATGCCGGCTGGGAGAAGGACAATGAAAACGAATGGGGCGGGCAAGACCGCGTTGATCGCGGCGTCGGCGATGTTGGCCTTTCTGGCACTCGGATGCGGGGAGCAGAAGGAGCGCGCTTCGATCGAGACGAGCGCGACTCCGGCCGCGGCCATGCGGCAGACGACTCCCGCGGCGGTCGCCTCGACGGGCGGCGCCACGGAAACGATCGTGAAGGAGGAGCCGGGGACCTCGAAGGAGACCCTGCCGCCCGACGTCACCGCGGCCGCTCCGGACTCCCTCGTCACGCCGGGAGACGTCATCGAGATCACGGCGCAGGCGTCCACCGACGCCCAGTCGGTGATGCTGATGGACCGTCTCGGTCACCGGTACCCGTTCACCTACGACGTGGACGCCAAGGCCTGGAGAGTGCAATTCCGCGTGCCGCTCGACACCACGATCGACCGGCTGGGGCTCTCCGTGACCGCGACGAACGGCGCGAATCGATTCAAGAGGGTGTGGGTGTTCCTGAACATCGAGGGCGGCGTAGCCACGGAGTCCGAAGGAAGCTGAGATCCGGCTGCTGAAGCAGAGCATCGGGAGCCCTCGGGGCGGAGCCTCGGGGGCTCCGTCAGTCTTCCACCACGTCGAGCCGCACCCGCGCCGTTCCGTCGCGCAGGAAGTCCAGCTTGCGCGCGGCCCGGCGCGAGACGTCGATGATGCGGCCGCGCGTGAACGGGCCCCGGTCGGTGATCGTGACGATCACCTTCCTGCCGTTGTTCAAATTGGTGACCTGGACCCGGGTGCCGAAGGGAAGCGTCCGGTGCGCCGCGGTGAGCCCTTTCTCGTCGTAGCGCTCGCCGCTCGCGGTCCTGGCGCCGTGGAAGCGTGAATCGTAATACGAGGCGAAGCCCACCTGGACTTCGCGCTCGAGCGCGGCGGCCGGTGGCGGCTCGTTGCCCGCGCACCCGAGGGGCGCGAGCGAGAGAAGGATGAGAATCCAGGTTCGATGGCGCATGGGGGGCCCCCTCCATCGATGGATCGGCACCCTCGCGCCCTTCCCGTAGGCGAAAAATCGCTTTCGTTCTGCGGGACCGGGGGTTATGATCAGGGGAGACGGCGGTTCTCAGCCACCCCCCTCCCGTCTCGTCCCCCTCCGAGCTGCTCTCTCGCGTTCCTGATTTCACGGTAGGCTGGTCCCCCTAGGCCCCCGATTCCCTAGCACTCGCCGGCCACGAGGGCTATCTCGATGCATGGGACCTGCGTCAAGACCTCTCGAATTCCCATCCTTCCACTCGCGTTGTGCTCCGCCCTCGTCTGTTGCGCGCTCTCGATACGGGCCGAGGGCGAACCGGCCCGGACCGGAATCATTTCCGGCGTGGTGACGGACCAAGAGGGGCAACCCGTGCCGTACGCGGCCATCTTCGTCGAGGGGACGCGACTCGGCGCCCAGACCGGTCAGGACGGCCGTTATCTCGTTCGAAGAATCCCCGTGGGCACGTACACGGTGGTGGTCCGGGGGATCGGGCACGCGCCGACCCGGAGCCCCGGCGTTCACGTGGACGCCGACCGGACCACGGTCCTGAGCCTCCGGCTCGAGGGGAAGCCCGTGACGCTCCCACCCTTGGACATCAAGGGCGGACGCAAATTCACGGTCGACTCGAAAGGATCCCAGACGCGGCAATTCCAGGAGGCTGAGGAATACCGGTCGCTGCCGATCCTGGAAGCCAAGGAGCGGATCGCCCTGGTCGCGGGCGTCCAGAGCCTGGATGGAAAGCTCCACTTCCGGGGCGGCCGAGACAACGAGGTGCTGACGATCGTCGACGGGGTCGCGACCCGCAATCCCCTGAATTCCGAGAGTCCCGACCTGGGCCTTCTGAATCTCCAGTCCACCGAGGAGGTCCTGGGCGGGATGGACGCGCAATACGGAAATGCCTTGTCGGGCGTGATCAGCTACACGACGAAAGAAGGTGGAGAGAAGTTCGAAGGAGAGGCGCGTTACTTCACGGACCGCTACGGGGAAGCCGACAAGGCCTTCAACAATTTCGAGCGGCTGAGCACGGGTTTCGGGGGCCCGTTCCTCCTTCCGCGATCCAGCTACTTCCTCTCGTTCGAGGGAACCTACAGCGACACCTATCTCAAGAGCGTCGCGACTCACCGCGAGCACCGGTTCCTGGATTTCGTGCGCCTCGGCAACCGCCAGTCGAACGACGCGAAGGTCTCCGGAAAGCTCACGTTCCGCGTGACTCCCGACGAGAAGCTGAACCTCGAGATCGTGAAGAACTCGACGCTCGAGGGCCAGTTCAACAACCGGTGGAACCGCCAGGGATACGTCCAGACCTTCCAGGATTCGACCCCGCCCACGGACGGATCGGTGCTCACCCGATATGGCCAGTGGTCCTGGTACGCTATCGATTCCACCTATGTCCCCATGAACACCGCCGAGCATCTCCCCGTCAGCCAGGAGGACTATCTCCTGACCTCGCTCGCCTGGAAGCATACGTTGAGCGTGGGCACCGTCTACAACGTCCGGCTCTCGAGGCAGGAGTGGCAAACCTCGAACGACGTGCTCGACCGGCAGCCCTGGGAGTACCAGCAGCTCCCCAACAACTACTACGACACCATGAATCGCATCGAGGGCGCCTACTACGTCACCAACGGCGATTACCCGAGCTACGAGCAGAGACGGACCACGACGTACACCCTGAACGGGGATTTCTCGAAGATCAAAGGCCCGCACGAGCTCATGATCGGAGGGGACGTCAACTACAACGATATCGAGTTCCTGAATACGCACTTCCCCAACGTCGTCACGGGCACCGGGCTCTACGGGCTCGATCGCGACCAGTTCCGGTTCTTCAACCCGGAAGGATCCTTCTTCGTGCAGGACCGCTGGAAGTACCAGGGCTTCGTCCTGAACACGGGCATCCACTACGACAACTTCTCGGTGGGGAAACAGATCCCTTCATCGGAGGTCACGGACCGGGTCAAGACGCAGATCAGCCCCCGCATCGGCATGGCCTACCCGATCACGGAGCGGGACGTGATGAGCTTCAACTACGGGCGACTCTTCCAGGTGCCCGACCGCCAGGCGATCTACGAGGGGCGTTTGGCCTCCGCGGTCACGCGTGGGAACCCGAATCTCGAGCCGCAGACGACGATCGCCTACCAGCTGGCGGTCCAGCATCTCTTCACGAAGGACCTGTACGGACAATTCGGCGTGTACTTCAAGGACATCTTCGGACTCCTGACCACGGTTCCGAAACAGATCCCCGGCGTCGCGACGGATGTGGATGTCTTCGTGAACGGCGACTACGCGTCTTCCCGCGGGCTCGAGTTCACCCTGATCAAGCGCTTCACCCATGGCTTTGGCTGGGAGCTGAACTACAGCTACGCGCACGCCACGGGTACCGCATCGGATCCGAACCGCGCCCTCGCGACTTCGGGGAACCTTCGGGATCAGTACAAGCCCACGTCCGAGCAGCCGCTCCGGTGGGATCAGCGTCACACGCTCTCCGCGACCCTGAGCCTTTCGGACGAGAAGAACTGGCGCTCCTCGTTCATCTATCAGTTCGGATCCGGGCTCCCGTACACGCCGCACGAGCGCGAGGAGCGCCGGCAGGATCCCGCGCTCGTCTACTCGAAGCGGCTTCCTTCGACGTCGACGCTCTCGATGCAGGGGGAACGCAACTTCAGGGCCTGGGGGCAGAGCCTGACGCTCTACGTTCAGGCGACCAATCTCCTCGACGCGCAGGGCATCACCACCCTCCAACCCGACCTCTGGCCTCCCGGCGCCATCAACTCGCAGGCGTACAACATCTACTACGTCGAGACCGGCCGGGCAGGAGGAGCCTTCCTGACGCAGGACCAGGACGGTGACGGGAGGGAGGACTGGTATCCCGTGCACGACCCCAGGGTGTTCCAGCAGGGCCGGTCGATCCGGGCCGGCCTCGGGGTCCAGTTCTAGGTACGGTCCTTGCGCTCCGCTAGCCCCTCGGCGGGGTGTCCAGCAAGGCTCTGAGGCCGCAGATCGATGCGGTCATGTGGCATGGCGATCTGGAGGGGCGAATGCAGAAACGAATCGTGGTGTGGACGGTTCTCGTGTTTTGCACCTTGCTCTCGCAAAATGCATGGGCAAAGACGGATCTCGGAATGCGAAGCCTCGGCGTGGACGCCGGGTTCGTGGATCCGTCGAACGTCGACGGAACGTTCGGGTTCGGCGCGTTCGCGAACATGGGCAACCTGTCGCAGGATGTCCGGCTGCAGCCGCACATCGGCTACTGGTCCAAGTCCCAGGAGTTCGGCGGAGCCAAGGCTTCGGTGAGCGACATCGCCTTCTCGACCCGGGCGCTCTACATGTTTCACGGCACGTCCCCGAAGTTCCGCCCGTACGCGGGCGGGGGAGTGGGCGTGCATTTCGTCAAGGCCAAGGCGGAGACCACCTTCCCTCCGCCGGGGATGTCGGCCACGGACACGTCCACGAAGCTCGGTCTCGACATGGGGGGCGGCTTCACGACGCCGCTGAGCGAGAAGGCCGACTTCTGCGTCGATATGTGGTACACCGCGATGTCGGACGTGGGGCATTTCTCCCTGAAGGCCGGCGTGTCCTTCGACCTCGGGCATTCCTCGGACACGGCGACGCCCAAATCCACGCACCGGAGCCGCGCCCGGCGCTAGGGCAGTACCGGAATCAAGCCGTACGGCGCCACCCCTTGCGGGGCGGCGCCGTTTTCGTTTGTGGCCGGGTTCGTGTGGGCAGCGATTTGAAGGCCGCCTTACGCCCGACGGTAGGTCGTGGTGAACTCCATGGTTCTCGAGCCCCAGCCGCCGTTCTCACGCCGCGTGCGAACCACCAGCGTGCGTCCGCGATTCTCCAGCGAGAACGTCTGCGTGATCGCCGAGCGCCCGGGTCCGTCGTGCTGGACCGCGAGCGTCGCCCCACGCCACCGGCCGAGCAGATAGTCGGGATGGTCGCCGCCGTAGCGCGAGTCGAATTTCCCGCCGAGCATGATCAGCTGCAGAGGACGATTTCTCCGGTTTGAGATCCGAACCATGTTGGGTCTCTGGTCGATCTGGATGAGGGCCGGGAGCAGAACGTCCCGCATCCCGCCTTGTCCGCGGAAGCCGCGGAAGCCGCCGAAGCCGCCGCGATCGAAATCGGTCTCGCGATTGTCGGCGACCCAGCGTCCCTCGAGGTTCGTCTGGAAGCGGCCTCGATCCCATCCCCAACCGCCCTGGTCGCGATTCCAGCCGCAGCCATAGCCGCCGTCGGCGTCACCGCGATAGCCGCCGTCGGCGTCACCGCGATAGCGGCTGAACCCCTGGTTTCCTTCGTCCTGCTGCTCATTCAGAATGGCCGGGGCACCGGACGCGTCCTGCGCGTCGGTGTCCTGGGCCAGCGACGTCCCGGCCAGGGTGAAGCCGAGCGCCGCGGCGGCCGCGAGTGAGAGTATCCATCGGTTCATGATCCAGCCTCCGCTTTCGGGGAACCTTCGGTGCTCCGGACGTTGTTGCCCTGGAGCCTGCCCGGTGCGGGCCCCCTGACCCGTACCTGTCCCGTAAGACGCCCCGAACCTTGGCAGAAATGTGGCGACGCCCCGACATTGTGCGGCTTACTCTCCGGACCCATGCTCGACCTCGCCCGGTATCCCTTGGAGGAGCTGGCAACCCGCCTCGGCACTCCCTTTTACCTCTACGACGGTGACGCCCTGCGAGGCGGAACAGCGCGGTTTAAGCAGGCTCTCGCGGGAAAGGGGGTTGCGGGGCGCTACGCGATGAAGGCGAACTCCGGCCGCAAGGTTCTCGAGGTCATGCGCGACGCCGGCATGTGGATCGACGCGGTGAGCGGGAACGAGGTGCTCCGCGCGCGGCGGTCCGGATTTCCGGGCGGCCTCGATCCGCCGACGATCCTCCTCTCCTCGGACGTGTTCCGCGACAACGCGCTCGAGGTGGTGATGCGGGAGGGCGTCACGCCGAACCTCGGCTCACCGGGCATGCTGGACGAGCTGCGCCGTGCCGGCTACCGCGGCCCGATCGCGGTGCGGGTGAATCCCGGATTCGGGCAGGGTCACGTCGAGGCCTGCGACACGGGCGGCCCCTCGTCGAAGCACGGCATCTGGCCCGATCGGATGGGCGAGGTGAAGCGCGAGGCAGCCGCGGCCGGTCTCACGATCACCCTGCTCCACGCCCACGTGGGCACGGGTCCCGCCGTCCGGGAGTTCGACACCAACGCGGGGCGCCTCGTCGAATTCTTCGAGCGCCTCGTGCCGGAGTTTCCCGACGTGGACGCGGTGAGCCTGGGAGGCGGGATCCCGCATCCCTATCATCCCGGCGAGGCCTCCTACGACCTGGGCTCGCTGCGTGAGCTCGTGACCCGCGCGGCCGGCACGCTGGCCGCCCGCGCCCGCCGGCCGATCCGAATCGAGGTCGAGCCGGGGCGGTTCCTCGTCGCCGGCTGCGCCGCCCTGATCGCGCGGGTGAAGGACGTGAAGGAAACGCGCGCGAACGAGCGGGGCCCCGGGCATACGTTCGTGATGGTGGACGCGGGCTTCGGCGACCTCGTGCGCCCCGCCTTCTACGGCGCCTACCATCACATCGAGGTACTGGGACCGCGAGCCGCCCGTCCTCCCGAGCCCAGTGTCGTGGCGGGTCCACTCTGCGAGAGCGGCGACGTGTTCACCCGCGGTAAAGAAGAGCTGCTGGAGCCCCGCGAGATCCCGAGACCCGATCCCGGTGACCTGATCGCGCTCCACGATGCGGGCGCGTACGGAAGCGCCATGAGCATGAACTACCTCTCGATCGGGAAAGCGCCGGAGGTGTGGTGGGAGGGAGGCCGAGCCACGGTCGTGTCCCGCCGGGAGACGCTGGACGACGTGGTCGCGGCCGAGTGCGACGAGTCGATCTGAAACAGGAAAGGCGGTCCGGGGTTGCCGGACCGCCTCGCGCTTCGTGGTGCGGTCAGTTGATCTTGTGCACGTTCCGCGCCGCGAGCCCCTTCGGGCCCTCGGCGATCTCGAACGTCACTTGATCACCGTCCGCGAGGGTCTTGAAGCCATCGCCCTCGATCGCGGAGTAGTGGACGAATACATCCTCGCCACCACTCTGCGCGATGAAGCCGAAGCCCTTCGCCTCGTTGAACCACTTCACGGTGCCAGTGCTCACTGGAATCCTTTCTTCTGCCAAAACCGGGACGGTTCTGGTCGGACGCCGTCCAACGCGACGGCTGCGCCCCGGTCGCCTCGACCGGGTTCGGGTCAGAGGGCGCGCGACCATACAAAAAGGCCGTCAGCTCGTCGCCGGCGGCCTGAGTTTGCTTCGCGAACTTCCACCTGCTAACCGAATCTAACGCTTGGATGCCGTGGGGCCGGGCTGGATTCGGGAATTCGCGGGCACTTGCGGGGGCAGGGGCGGTTCGGTATCGTCCCCCGCGTGCGAGCCCTTCTCGTCGCCGTCGCGATCCTTCTCGGCCTCCCGGTTCCTGGGGGAGCGTCGCGGCTCTCCCCGCAGCTCACTCCCGGCGCGCACCGGTTCACGAGCGGCGGGGCGGAGCTCGTGTACCACGTCGCGGGATCGGGTCCCGTCGTGGTCGTGCACCCAGGGGGCCCGGGGATCGAATGGTCCTTCGTCCGCATGCCGCGGCTGGAGAAGTTCGCGACGGTGGTCTATCTCGAGCCGATCGGCACCGGCGCCTCGGGGCGCCTGGCCGATGCGCGCGAGTACAAGATCCCGCGCTACGTCGCCGACGTCGAGGGGCTCCGCGCCCACCTCGGGCTCGAGAGATTCGTCCTGCTCGGCCATTCGCACGGGGGATTCGTGGCGCAGGCCTACGCGCTCGAGCACCAGAGCCATCTGCGCGGCCTCGTGCTCTACGACACCTCGCCCACCACCGGTCCCGAGTGGCAGAAGGCGATCGAAGCGAATCTCCAGTGGTTCAAGGACGAGCCCTGGTTCCAGGAAGCGAAGGCCGCGCTCGCGCAGGAGACCACCGCGAAGACCGACGAGGAGATGACCGCGGTGTTTCGCAGAGAGATGCCGCTCTACTTCGCGCAGTGGACCGCCCGCGCCAAGGAGTTCGAGCCCTTCCGCGCGACCGTCCAGCTCACGGCGGCGCCCGGGAGCGCCGACACCGACTCGACCGCGTCGGCCCAGGTGGGCGTGGCGCCGGTCTTCGAAGTGCGCGACCGCCTCGGCTCGATCGCGACCCCGACCCTGGTCCTGGTCGGCGCGCGTGATTTCGTCACGGACCGCACGTTCGCCACGATGCTCCACAACGGAATTCCGGGCTCCCAGCTCGTCGTGCTGGAGAAGAGCGGCCACATGGGGCACATCGAAGAGCCGGAAGCCTTCGCCCGCAGCATCCGCGCGTTCCTGAAATCCCTACCTCGCTAGGGCGATGTTGTCCTTGAATCGCGGGCGATCCTGACTTAGCGTTCCGGGGTCAGGGCTTCCCGCCTGCCGAATCTTCGGAGGTCAGGAAATGGTCCATTCCGCCCCGGGCGGTCGCGTCTCCGCCGGCTCCAAACGCGACCTGCTGTCCCGCATCCCGTTTTTCGCCGAAGCTCCCACGGAGCTCCGGAAGGCATTCGCCGACGCCGCCGCGGTCGTCCACTTCGGCGCGGGGGAGTACTTCCTTCGCGAGGGGGACACCTGTGCCCACTTCGCCGTTCTCGTGTCCGGGAAGATGCGCGTCTTCAAGCTCGGAGAGAGCGGGCAGGAGATCACGCTCTATCACGTGGGCGCCGGCGAGGCTTGTCCGCTGAACGTCTCCTGCATCCTCTCGGACCGCCCGGTTCCCGCCATGGCCCGCGTGGAAGAGGACGTCGAAGCCGTCGTGGTTCCGGCCGCGGCGTTCCGCCAGTGGATCGCCGAGTACGAGCCGCTGCGAAAGGTCGTGTTCCTGATGTTCTCGAGCCGGCTCACCGAGGTCATGTCGCTGGTGGAAGAGGTGGCGTTCCGGCGCATGGACCAGCGGCTGGCGCGCCGGCTGATGGAGCTCCTGGTCGACGAGCCCTCGGATGGGAGCGTCGAGACCACCCACGCGGAGATCGCCGCCGACCTGGGAACGGCGCGGGAAGTCGTGAGCCGTCTCCTCAAGGAATTCGAGCGCCTCGGGGCCATCGGCCTCTCGCGCGGGCGCATTCTCCTACGCGATCGCGCCCTTCTGTCCGACCTGGCCGACCGTTCCCGCTCTCTGGCGGAAGCCTGAAGCAGCCCTGAAAAAAAAAGACCGGCGGCACTACGGCGACCGGTGGAGAGTAGCGCGAACCCTTGAGAGAGCGTTGGCGAGTATGCGAGGGCCGGCTGCAGACGGATAACGCCGAGCACCGCCGGGATCATCGAACCGCCTCATCATGCCCCACCCCTACGTATTTGTCCGTGACCCAGGTCACCCCGTGGAATGAATTTCTTGCCCGGTGTGCCCTTCGTGGAACGATCGACGCACGGCTCGGGCCACCGAGCGCCTGACTCGACCCGCTTCTCCCCCATCGTTTCCACACTTGCGGCAATCGATTACGGCGGTCCCACGCGGGCATGGACCATGCACAAGCACATTCGGCCGCGAGGGCCAAGGAAAGGGCTCGTCATCCGGCCAGACATTTCTCAGCAAGGAGGTGTAGGCCCATGAGAGGATTCATTGCAGCGATCGTAGGGCTCACCCTGACCGCCTCCTCGGTCGTGGCTCCCCGAGTCATCGCCGACGAGAACGGCGTGGTCCATACCTGGACCGCCAGCTCCACCTATGTGCCCGAGGACGAGGCGGTGAACGTCCAGCCGACCGCCCAGGAGATGATGACCTCCCGAATCATGACCGGAGGAGGTCACGTGTACCTCGTGAACGACGACCCGGGATACGACCTCACCGGTCCGAACGACCACTGGTTCCTGGTGGGTGACGGAACGGCCTTCCGCGACGATTCATGGCGCGGCACGGCGGTCTTCGCCCGCGCGGACGGGATGCCGCACGAGTTGGTCCCGATCAGCGCCGAGTTCCGGCAGGATTGGCTGGCCGTCGCCGCGGGCGATCGGCCGGTCCGCACGTTCAACGCGCCGAGGGCCCAGATGGACAACGGGGTCACGGCGATGGCGAACTATGCGAGCATCGAGACGCCGGCTCACGACGAGGGTCGGGTCACGAACTACCGGACGACCGACTCGTTCCGCCCGGTTTCTCATCCGCGGCGCCGGGCGTATCACCCGACGAAGCGGGTCCGCTACTCGACGGCGTCCCACGTCCGGACTCAAGCCGAGCCGTCGTACACCACGGCCGAGATGAAGACCGAGCCCGCGGCGGCGACGACCGAGACGGTGGTCGCGCGAGATGAGATGGGCCACGAGCTCTTCCAGATGGGTACCTCGTGGTACATGAAGGACAACGGCGACTGGTTCCGCTCCGAATCCTGGCGCGGGCCGTTCGTTCTGGTGAAGAAAGGGCTGATCCCGCGCGAGGTTCGCATGAGCGCGGATCATCCGAGCCGCATGGACAACGACTGAGCCTTCGCGAGCACGAAGGTTCGGCGTTGCGAGGGGGCTCCGAAAGGAGCCCCCTTTTCGTTTCCCGTCCGGTGTATCCTCCCCCGGTGCCGGCCGGATCTCCGGCCCCTCGCCCATTCCACAACCACATCAACGATGGGGGAAAGAAATGGCTCTGCAAGTGGGAAACGCGCCTCTTCGCATCGGCAGTGAAGCTCCCGATTTCGAAGCCGACACGACCGACGGCCGCATCCGCTTTCATCAGTGGATCGGCGACTCCTGGGCGGTCCTCTTCTCGCACCCCAAGGACTTCACGCCGGTCTGCACCACGGAGCTCGGGTACATGGCCAAGATCAAGCCCGAGTTCGACAAGCGGAACGCGAAGGTGATCGGTCTCAGCGTGGACCGAGTCGACGATCACGCGAAGTGGGCCAAGGACATCCAGGAGACCCAGGGAATCGCGCCGAACTTCCCGATGATCGGCGATCCGGACCTGTCGGTCTCGAAGCTCTACGGGATGCTCCCGGTCGATCTGGAAGGCTCGTGCGACGGCCGGACTCCCGCCGACAATCAGACCGTGCGTAACGTGTACGTGATCGGCCCGGACAAGAAGATCAAGCTGATGATCACGTACCCCATGACGACGGGGCGGAATTTCGACGAGGTGCTGCGGGTGATCGATTCCCTCCAGCTGACGTCCAAGCACAAGGTAGCCACGCCGGTGAACTGGAAGCGGGGCGAGGACGTGATCATCGCGGGATCGGTCTCCGACGAAGAGGCCAAGAAGACGTATCCGAGCGGGTGGAAGGCTCCCAAGCCCTATATCCGGATCGTCCCGCAGCCCAAGTAGGACCGGCTCTGATGAGCGTCATGCGGCGCCACGGGCTCACCCCCGCCCCGTAGAGAGCTGCCGTCACAAGAGCTCGGGTCGGACGTCCGCCCCGGCCCTGGTGAACCGCTCCGGGGACAACGCCTCCACATCCAGCGTTGCCGCGCGTCCATCGGTCATGATCTCGGCGAGAAGCATGCCGAGCGCCGGGGCGTGCATCACGCCGTGCCCGGACGATCCGTTGATCAGATAGAGATTGGGACATCCGGGTGCCGGTCCGAGGATCGCGTGGTGGTCCGGGGACATCTCGTAGAGCCCCGCCCAGCAGGCGCCGCGATCGACCACCGCCTCACGCAGAACCGGGACCCGCTCGCGCGCGATCCGAGCCACGTCCTCGATCCATTCCGGATCCACGCTCGTGTCGAAGGGCCTCCCCGGGATCCCCGGCGTGGGCCGGAGCAGAAGGATTCGTCCGTCGCGGACGCGCAGATGAAACCCGTCGCCGACGTAGATCGTCATCGGCATTCGCTCCGGGAGGAGATCGCACGGGAACGTGGCCGCGGCCTGCCTCCGGAGCGGTGTCACGGGGAGGGGGACGCCGGCAATCGCCGCGACCGATCCGGCCCATGGTCCCGCCGCGTTCACCACCACGTCGACCGAGATCGTCCCGCTCGAGGTCTCGACCTGCGTGATGCGGCCCTCGCCGCCCCGCTTCATGCCCGTCACTTCCGCGCCCCAGTGGACCGAGACGCCGAGGCGGGCGGAGGCGTCGAGATAACCGTTCAGGATCGCGAGGGGACTCAGGAAGCCATCACTGGGGCAGTAGGTGCCGGAGAGGATGCCGCCGAGATCCACCGCGGGATTCAGGCCGAGGATCTCGGCCGGACCGACTTCGGTCGCCTCCGGGAGCCCAGACTCGTGTTGCACGTGGAGCGCGGCCCGGAGCGCCTCACGCTCGGGCTCGGATCTGGCGAGCCAGAGATACCCAGCCTTCACGTAGCCCGGGTCGCAACCGATCTCCTCCGGAAACCGTCGCAGCGCGTCCCGCGCGAGAAGCGACATCCGGACGTTGACCGCGGTCCCGAACTGCGCGCGGAAGCCGCCCGTCGCGCGGCTCGTGCTTCCTCCACCGGCCGCCGCCGACCGGTCCACGACGTGCACGTCACGCCACCCGCGGCGAGCGAGGTGATACGCCGCGCTCGCTCCCATGACGCCGGCCCCGATCACGGCGGCCGAAGCCCGGATCATGCCGTGAAGACGTGCTCGGGGTGCCGGAAGGCCTTGAACTCGAGAGCGTTTCCGCTCGGGTCGTGGAGAAACATCGTCGCCTGCTCGCCCGGCTGGCCGGCATACCGGGTTCGCGGCTCGATCACGAACGTGATCCCCGCGGCCCGGATCCGGTCCGCGACCGCCGAGAACTCCTCCCATTCGAGAATGGCCCCGAAGTGCGGCATGGGAACCGCCAGGTTCTCGACCTTGCCGGTGGGTTCCGTTCGCATGATCTCGCCCGTCGTGTGAGCCGAAATCTGATTGCCGAAGAAATCGAAGTCGACCCAGGTCTCCGTGCTACGGCCCTCGCGACAGCCGAGGACGGAGCCGTAGAACCATCGCGTGGAGGCGAGGTCGCGGACGTGGAACGCGAAATGAAAGGGTCGGGGCGAGGGCACGCCTTAGGCCTTGGCCCTCTTCGAAGGCTTCGACTTGCCCGAGCTGTTCAGGGCGACGGCCTGGCGAACGAGGGCCTTGAAGGCGGACGCGTCCACTTCTTCTCCTTCGTGGATGTCGATCGCGCGGCGCACGTTGCCGTCGAGGCTCGCGTTGAAGAGACGGGACGAATCTCGGAGGGACGCCCCCTTGGCGAAGGTGAGCTTCACGACATTCTTGTAGGATTCGCCCGTGCAGATGATGCCGTCGTGCGTCCACGTGGGAGTGCCCGGGTTCGTGGCCTTCACCCACTTGATCTCCTCGACGACATCCGGGTCCGCCTCCCGGATGAGCTGGCGCATCCTGCGTAGCGTCTCCCCGCGCCAGTCGCCGAGCTCGGCGATTCGGTTCGAGATGAGCTCCGATGCCGGCGGGCCCTGGCTGGGGCCGGAGCCGCCCTTCTTGTTCTTCATGGTTATTCTCGCTTTCCTCGTTGACTGGCTTGCTTCACTCAAGCGGCAATCTGAGCTTCGTCGAACGGGTCGTCCTCATGGATGTCGACGTAGCCGAGGTGATTGTGGTGTGGATGGCGGTTCGAAGGAGCCTATAGGTTTGTGACCTCACAGGAATAGAGCGTCCATTCCACCGGGCTGCTTGTCATGCCGCCGAAATGGCCGGGGGCTCCGATCCCGGAAATCTGGAAGGACACCCAATTGTTGTCGGTGGCATCGAGAACGAAGGTCAGATGCTGGCCTGCAGGTATCGCCTCTACCTTCATCGGAGCGGTTCCTGCGGGTCCCGTCACTGCAAACCTCGCTTGGGGACTGGCGCTCCGCACCGCGCAGTCGATCAGGTATTTCTTTCCTGCTGAGGGCCGAAGCCACAGCCACAGAGAGCCCACCGACCCGCCGAACGGGGCCGCCCCCGCCCCCCAGATGGCATAGCTCTGTCCGCCTTCGACGAGTTTGGGGGAGTCGAACACCAGAGCACCCCTATTGCTTACCGAAGGCGACTGTGGCGTCAGCTTGACGAAGACCGTCCCCGGTGTCGACCCCACCTGCCCGGCGAGAATCTTCAGAGTCGCCGCGTTCAACATCCCCGGCCCTGGATTGGGGGTCGTCGCACGGACGGCGCCACCGCCTCTGAAGACATGGATCGCGTCCGGCCCTTTGCCTCGAGCGAATGTGTCCGCGAGCAGTTGCTGCGCCGACGTGATCACCAGAACACCTTGAAACGCGAGCAGCGCGATGGTGATGCGAGATACGTTGCGATGCCACATGAGCACGACCTCCTTCCTGGTCCCGGATCCGAAGCCCAGTCGCCGGAACCACGCAGTCTAGCCGATCGTCTCCACCATAGCGATACCGTGGGCGGCCATAGGAGGGCTCGCGGAAGAGGGACCGCCCCGCTACACTGACGCCGTGACTCGGATGGTCCGGCGCATCCTGCACATCGACCTGGACGCCTTCTACGCGTCCGTCGAGCAACGCGACCGGCCCGAGCTTCGCGGACGACCGGTGGCCGTCGGCGGCTCTCCGGCCTCGCGAGGGGTGGTCGCCGCCGCCAGCTACGAGGCGCGTCGGCACGGCATTCGATCGGCGATGCCGATGAGCCGAGCCGTCCGCCTGTGCCCCGAGCTCAGCATCGTCTCGCCGGACTTCACGAAGTATCGCTCGGTCTCGGGGCAGGTCATGGCGATCCTTCGCGACGTCACGCCCCTGGTCGAGCCCCTCTCGCTCGATGAGGCCTACCTCGACGTCACGCAGAATGCCTGGGGTGAGCCGCTGGGGGTCAACGTCGCGAAGCGGGTGAAGGCCGCGATTCGCGACGCGACCGGGCTCACGGCGTCGGCGGGCGTCGCGCCCAACAAGTTCCTCGCGAAGATCGCCTCCGGCTGGCGCAAGCCCGACGGCCTGACCGTCGTGGCGCCGGAACGGGTCGAGTGGTTCCTGCATCAACTCTCGGTCGACGCGCTCTGGGGCGTGGGTCCGGTCACCGCCAAGCGGCTCCGCGCGTGCGGCATCGAGCGGGTGGTGGAGCTACGTACGGCCGATCCGGAAGTCTTGCGGAGGGCCGTTGGAAGCGCGGCGGAATGGCTCCAGCGTCTCGCGGTCGGTGAGGACGATCGCCCCGTGGAACCGGACCGGCCGTCCAAGTCCTCGTCCTCCGAGTGCACGTACCCGGAGGACCTCACGGATCTCGCGCGGATACGCGCGGAGATCGCGACGATGGCGCGCGACAACGCACTCTGGCTGGGGCGGAAGCGGCTCGTGGCGCGCACGGTGACGATCAAGGTCCGCTACGGCGATTTCGTCACGGTCACCCGGAGCCAATCGCACCAGGCGACGAACAATCCAGAGGACATCGTCCAGCGGGCGGTCGCGCTGATCGAGAAGACCGAGGCGGGCCGTCGGCCGGTGCGGCTGCTGGGTGTGGGCGTTCACAATCTGGATCCCCTCGAGGGGCCGGGAGGCATCGACGGCCCGCAGCTGAGGCTCGAGGCATAACGCGCCCCCTCCTCTCAACCCCTCTCTCACACGTCTCTTAACCGTTTCAACGCAAATAAGGTGGCGCAGCGTAAATTATTGTGATATCTTATATTACATATAGCGGGAGTTTGAACCAGCGGTCACACATGGCTGGGGAGAGCCCCCGAGGCTGGCCCCGGGTACCGCAGGGGTCGGTCGATCCCCGTTGAGCGGAAATCCCGCGACTACGGGTCCAAACGGCAATCGGCCTGCGCTCCGGAGAAGTTCCGGATCGCCCGCAATCGTATCGGCCCGCGCCGCATCCCCACCTCAACCGGTCCAATCGCCTCCGGGGCAACCCCCCGAAAGCATCCGCTCGCGCGGCGCGACAACCGCTCGATCGCACATGCGTTCGCCTTGGACTGGGAAGGAGTCGCACGATGGCTCTCAAGATGAGCGAGTTTCACGGAATGGATCCGGCCCACGTCACCACGCTTCGCACGGCCGGCATCGAGGACACGGACGATCTGATGAAGATCTGGAGCGACAAGGAAAAACGCGCGGGCATCGTGACAAGCACGGGCATCGCCGAGGAGCACTTCATGAAGTTCGCGGCCATGGCGCGGCTCGGACGCATCAAGGGAATGGATCTGAGACATCTCGACGTTCTCGTCTCGGCGGGCATCGATGGCCCGAAGAAGCTCTTCAGCTACACACCGGAGACCCTGGCGAAGCACCTGGGCGAGGTGGTGGCCGAGAAGAAGCTGACGGGCACGGTCCCCACGGCGGTAGACATCGCCGCCTGGTTCGCGAATCCAAGGCCGGGGACGAACGGGAACGGGAGCGTGTCGAGCCCGACGCCCGATGTTCCGAAGCCGGAACGCGCCATCGTCCATTAGTCCGAAGTAGGGAGGCGCCCTCATATCGACCTCTCGAACCCGGAAAGCGCCTCCTTTTTGACTCGGCCACGATCGTTCGATCGTGGCCGAGTTTGTATCTGTGAGGTAGATTAGCTCCCCATGACGCTCGCCCCGATCGCCAGATTCCTGCTCGCGTGCGGCCTCGCGGCGACGGCGTGGGTCTCGCCCGTCATCGGTCGTGCCTCGTCAACTTCAGCGGACCCGGGGATCACCGCGTTCATCGGGAAGATCCGCGCGGTGGACAATCATAGCCATGCCAACAGCGTGGCTCCCGCCGACTCGGAGTACGACGCGCTGCCGCTCGATGGCATACCGATCGAGATGCCCGCACGGCTCAGGCTCGAGAACCCCGACTGGATCGCTGCCTACAAGGCGCTCTACGGGTATTCGTACGCCGATCTGAGCGCCGCGCACATGAGCGAGCTGCGCGGCACGATGCGCCGTGTCGCGAAGGAGCAGGGCGAGCGATTCCCCACGTGGGTGCTGGATCAGATCGGCACGGAAGTGCTGTTCGCGAACCGCCTCGCCATGGGACCGGGTCTCACGCCGCCGCGATTTCGCTGGGTTTCCTACGTGGACGCGCTCTTGCTGCCGCTCTCCACGAAGGCCGAGGCGGCTGTCTCACCGGATCGCAAGGTGCTCTATCCGCTCGAAGCGAAACACCTCCGGCGCTACATGTCCGACCTCGAGATCGCCAGGCGTCCCGCGACTCTCGACGGCTACCTCAAGACCGTGGTGACTCCCACGCTCGAGTCGCAGCGAAAGAAAGGCTGCGTCGCCGTGAAGTTCGAAGCAGCCTATCTCCGTTCCCTCGACTTCGAGGAGGTCGCCGCCCCGACCGCGCGGCGGATCTACGCGAAGTACGCCGGAGGAGGCGAGGCGTCCCACGCCGAGTACAAGGCGCTCGAGGACTTCCTCTTCCGCTACATCGCGCGCGAGGCCGGACGCCTCGGGATGGCGGTCCACATCCATTCGTTCGAGGCATTCGGCCCCTACTATCGCGTGGCCGGAGCCGATCCGCTGCTACTGGAGTCGACATTCAACGACCCCACCTTGCGTCGGACGACCTTCGTCATCATCCATGGCGGTGGGGTCAACGCGGCTCGCGCCGGGACGATGCTCTTCAAGCCGAACGTCTACGTCGACATGTCGCTCATGACGCTGGTCTACACGCCGGCCAGGCTGGCGGAGGTGCTGCGAGGCTGGCTCACCGAGTACCCTGAGAAGGTGCTCTTCGGATCCGATGCCTTTGCGTTCGGGCCGGACATGGGCTGGGAGGTGACCGCCTGGGTTTCATCCCGAAATGGCAGGCAGGCGCTCGCGTTGGCGCTCACGGAAATGATACGTTCCGGCGAGGTCAGTCGCGCCCGAGCCGAGGAGATCGCGACGATGGTGCTGCGCACGAACGCCGGGAGGCTCTACCAGCTGGGGTTGAAGTGACGGGCCCGCCGCGGGAGCACGAACCCTAGGGGGGAGAATGAGTCGTCTCCATACAGCTGTTCTGATGACTATGGTTCTAACGTTGGCCGTCGCGACACCCGCCGCATGCTCCAAGAGCGATGGTGCGGCTTCGGCGCGAAGCCTGGCTGCTCATGCCGCACAGCTGCTTTCGCGCGGTGAGATCCGAAGCGTGGCCGAGATGATGCACTATCCGCCGACGTACACGCCCGAGGAGAGGAAGAAGGATATTTCGTCGACTGGAGATGGACTCGTCCTCGTAGCGCGCGACTTCGGGGCGATCTCATCTCTAGAGGTGTATACGGGGACAGCGCTGTTCTATGAGATTGGTGGCACCGGGGGCGACGTTCCCTATGTGACGTCACTCTCGCCCTACTATTCGGCGCCGTTTCTCTACAAGGCGAAGTTCTCGAAGCGTGGGGATGGATACATCCGAATCACGGCCATCCAGCTCACCGCCGACTCGCGTTTCGAGATTCTCGGGGTCTACTTCGGGCTGCCCGCGGCGAATCCGCACTCGAGGCCGGCAATCCTAGAGATCACGCGAAAACAGCTCATCCATATGCAGGTACCCGTCACGCCCGACATGGAACGGCAAATGAGGAAGGCGCTGAGGCCCGTCCGATATCCGACGTAATTGTCAACTCACGGGGGGTGGACCATGTCGTTCGCTACGGTGGTCGATCGGCTCTCTGATTGTTCCCTCGGGTCCAAGCAGGCCAGGTCGCTTGTGGCGCTGATTCTGTGTGCGGGGACGGTGGGGAGCGGGTGGGCCGATCCGATATTCAGCGCGGCCACCCCGTTCGGTGTGGGGGGTGGCCCTTATTCCGTCGCGATCGGGGACCTGAACGCGGACGGGAACCCGGATCTCGTGTCGGCGAACTCTGCGGGCACCACCGTGTCGGTGCTGTTGGGCAACGGGGACGGCACGTTCGAAACGTACGTGAACTACACGACAGGATCCGGCCCCAACTGCGTCGCGATCGGGGACCTGAACGGTGATTTGAAACCCGATCTCGTGACCACGAGCGGTGGCGGCAACACCTTGTCCGTACTGCTTGGCAATGGCAACGGCACGTTCCAGCCGAACGACGATTACGCGACGGGGTCCGGCCCAGGCTCCGTCGCGATCGGGGACGTGAACGGCGACTCGAAGCCCGATCTCGTGGTGGCGAACCTTGGCAGCGGGAGCCTCGGAAGCGTGTCGGTCCGGTTGGGGAATGGGGACGGCACATTCCAGGCGAATGCGTTCTACGCGACCGGACCCAACCCCAAATCCGTCAAGGTCCTAGACGTGAGCGGTGACGGGAAGCCGGATATCCTGACGGAGAACGCCACCGACACCACCGCATCGGTGCTGCTGGGAAATGGGGACGGCACGTTCCAGACGAATGTGTTCTACGGGACGGGGGCCGCCCCCTACTCCATCGCGGTCCAGGACCTCAACAATGACGGAAAGCCTGATCTCGTGACGGCGGACTATGCGGTCAACACCGCATCCGTGCTGCTGGGCAATGGGGACGGTACGTTCCAGGCGAACCTGGACTACGGGGTAGGGCCCAACCCTACCTGCGTCGCGATCGGGGATGTAAGCGGAGACGGCAAGCCGGATCTCGTGACGGCGAACTCTGCGGACACAACCGCGTCTGTGCTATTGGGAAATGGGGACGGTTCGTTCCAGACGAAAGTGGACTACGGGGCGGGGTCCGGCCCCGTCTCCGTCGCCATCGGGGACCTGAACGGTGACTTGAAGCCCGACCTCGTAACGGCGAATCCCGCCAGCCACACCGTGTCGGTCCTTCGCAACCTCACCGGGGTCACCACGGCCATCAGCGTCCTCATGCTGAGCGCCGAGGCGACGGCGGGTCGCGTGCGCCTCGAGTGGTACGCACCCGGCGACAGGATCTCGCTCACGAGCGTCTATCGCCGTACCGCCGACAGCGACTGGACACTCCAGGGGCACCCCGAGCCCGATGAGAGCCGGAGAATCGTCTACGAAGACGAGACCGTGTCGCCCGGGGTGAGCTACGGCTATCGGCTCGTGGTCCGGGATGTGACCGGGACCGAAGCTGCGATTGAGACGTGGGTGTCGGTGCCGGAGGCGAGGAGCGCTCCGACGGCGCTTCGACTGGAGTCGGCGCGGCCGAATCCGTTCGGGAGGCAAGCGGAGCTCTCGTATGGGCTCCCTCGAGGGGGGCGGGTGCGGTTGGATGTGTACGACGTGCGGGGGCGGCGCGTGGCGTCGGTCGTGGATCGGGTGGACATCGCGGGGTGGCGGTCGGTCGTGTGGGATGGGCGGGACAGGGCCGGGCGGGAGGTCGCGTCGGGGACGTACTTCCTGCGGCTGGAGTCGGGGGGACAGGCTCAGGTAGGGAAGGTCGTGCTGGCACGCTAGGCCGGCGAAGGTAGCCCGCACTGCCCGAGTGACCACCTTCGCTGGTCGATGAAGCCAGCAACGCGTCCATGTGCCGTCATGCCGGCTCCGTCATGATCGTCCCACGCTCGCGCCCAGGGTGACGAGAAGCTCGTCCAGTTGCGCGAACGTCTCGACCGTCGCATCCGCCGACCCGGTGCCGGCAGCATCGAGAGCTTCCTTCGAGGGATACAGCTCGTGCATGGCGAGTAGCGTCTTGCCATCTTGTTCCTCGAAGGTCACCGTGGTGACGGCACCGTCGTCACTTTCCTCATTAGTCCAGACGAGGCGCGAGTACGGTGTCACTTCGATATATCTGCCGAAGAACGCCATAGGCTTTGAGGCATCGTGGCCGAACACGAAACGGTACTTGCCCCCGACACGGACATCCATTTCGCAGGAAAGCAGGGACATGCCCATCGACTTCGGCACCCACCACCGCTTGATCAGCTCGGGCTTGGTCCACGCCTCGAATACGATGCGCGCCGGGCCGTTGAACGTTCGCGTGACGACGATCTCACGCTCGGACTTCCGTTCCACCGTCGTGCGGTTCTTCATGGGCGTAGGCTCACTCTCTCTCCTTGCGTCCATCGACCTTCTCCTTTCGTTTCAGTTCCCCGACAACCTTGTCCAGCTCGTCGAAGCGTGCGTCCCAGAGCTGGCGGTACCTCTCGATCCATGCCGCCTCTTCCTCCAGTCGGCGTAGGCCGAGCTTGCAGGTCCGCACGCGCCCGACCTTCTCCGTGGTGACGAGCCCCGCCTGCTCCAAGACGCCGACATGCTTCTTCATGCCCGTGAGGGTCATGTGGAACTTCTCGGCAAGGTCCGTGATTGAAGCGTCTGCACGCGCGAGCTGCTCCAGAACGCCGCGTCGGGTGGCGTCCGAGAGCGCGGCGAACGAGGCATCGAATCGGGCCCGGGCATACTGAACCATGTGGTTCAGTATTACACACGGATTTGCAGCATGCAAGGGGAGGCCGAGGGCGCGCTGCGTTGCCGGCCGCCGGCAGCTCGGTAGCGCGAGAAAGGGTAGACAAGACGGTTGACGGGCCCTAAGATACCATCGCGCTAAGTCACAGCATTGTAATTGGATGGCGGCATAGCCAAGTGGCTAAGGCGACGGTCTGCAAAACCGTTATTCCCGGGTTCAAATCCCGGTGCCGCCTCCATTCAAACACCTTGTGAGTGGCGTCACCTGGGGTCCTCGTCCCCAGTCGCGCCGAGGTCGAATACATCCGTAACACCCTCGCCCGTGTACAGCTTCGCGGCCGCCGCAATGTGGTTCGGAGCGTGTATCAGAAACCTCATCAAGAGCTTCGCCAGCTGCCCGTCGGTCAACTCGCGTGGGTGCGTGCAAAAGCGATAGTAGTCTTCGAGGTCGCCAAGCCAGTCGGTCATGTGAAAGGCCACGTCACGCGCCGACGAATCCGCTAGTCCCTGCTCCCTTTGGCCAGCGGTCTGGATCCGCTCTGCGATCAACGTGGCGTCGAGTGAGCTCATTTCTTCCTCCCGGCTTCGCGCGTTGTCGCCTATGGCGCAGCGTAGTGGAGTATCAGGGAATAACTCCCCACCGCGAACACGTCGCTCCCCGAGATCCCCCGGACGCTGGAAAGATCCCCGCTCGTCCCGGTGGTCATGGGACTCCACGCGCCCCCGTTGTAGTGCAGGATGGTACCCCGTTGCCCGACAGCGAACACGTCGCTCCCCGTGCTCCCCCAGACGCCGCGGAGGTTCGCGCTCGACCCGCTGGTCATGGGGCTCCACGCGCTCCCGTTGTAGTGCAGGATGGTACCGGCAGTCCCGACGGCGAACACGTCGCTCCCCGAGCTCCCCCAGACGCCGTTGAGGGTTTCGCTCGTCCCGCTCGCCATGGCGCTCCACGCGCTCCCGTTGTAGTGCAGGATGGTACCGGCAGTCCCGACGGCGAACATGTCGGTCCCGGAGCTCCCCCAAACGCCGTCGAGGATCCTGCTCATCCCACTGATCGGGCTGGTCATGGCACTCCACGCGTTCCCGTCGTAATGCTGAATGGTTCCGTTCCCCCCGACCGCGAACACGTCGCTCCCCGAGTCTCCCCAGACGCTGTAGAAGGGCACGCTCGCCCCTGTGATCATGGCGCTCCACGCACTTCCGTCGTAGTGCTGGATGGTGCCGCTGAACCCGACCGCGAACACGTCACTACCAGTGCGCCCCCAGACGCCGTTGAGGTTCTGGTTCGTGCCGCTGGTGGTGGAGCTCCAGGTGCTCCCGTTGTATTGCTGGATGATGCCGCTTTGCGCGACCGCGAACGCGTCGCCCCCCGAGCTCTCCCAGACGCCATTGAGGTCCTGGCCCGGCACGCTGTTCATGGAGCTCCACGCGCCCCCGTTGTAGTGCCGGATGGTGCCGGTTTGCCCCACCGCGAATACGTCGCTCCCCGAGTTGCCTCCGACGCCGAAGATGTACGAGCCCGTCCCGCTGGTCATGGGGCTCCACGCGCTCCCGTCGTAGTGCTGGATGGTGCCGGCTCGCCCGGCCGCGAACACGTCGCTCCCCGAGCTGCCCCAAACGCTGCGGAGGTCCAGGCCCGTCCAGCTCGTCATGGCGCTCCACGCGCTCCCGTCGTAGTGCTGGATGGAGCCGGCTTGACCGGCCGCGAACACGTCGCCCCCCGAGCTCCCCCAGACGCTGTTGATGTCCAGCAGGATGATCCCGCTCGTCATGGCGCTCCACGCGCTGCCGTTGTAGTGAAGGACCGTACCGGCAGTCCCGACGGCGAACACATCGCTCCCCGAGCTTCCCCAGACGCCGTTGAGGGTTTCGCTCGTCCCGCTCGTCATGGCGCTCCACGCGCTCCCGTTGTAGTGAAGGATCGTACCGGCGGTCCCGACGGCGAACACGTCACTCCCCGCGCTCCCCCAGACGCCGTTGAGGATCTGGCCCGTGCCGCTGGACATGGCGCTCCACGCGCTTCCGTTGTAGTGCTGGATGACGCCGCCTTGCCCGACCGCGAACACATCGCTCCCCGAGCTCCCCCAGACGCCGTCGAGGACCTCGCCCGTCCCGCTGGACATGGCGCTCCACGCGCTCCCGTTGTAGTGCTGGATGGCACCGCTCCACCCGACGGCGAACACGTCGCTCCCCGACCTCCCCCAGACGCCGTCGAGGGTGAAAGAAGATTCTTGGGTGAGGAAAGAAGATTGCACGGTCCAGACAAGAGCGCCGAGAGAAGGAGAAGGCTGGCCAATCTTGCTGGCGTTATCGCTGCACCCCGACACCAGCAGGAAGCACAAGCCCGCTAGCGGGGGCGCCAACCGCGCAGCCGATCGCACCAGCATGCTCCCCCTTCCTCGCGGAACTCGCCAAAGATCATCCCGAAGCTCGGCGTGAAGATCTCCGGCGCTTCAGACCTGGGTAGGCGCCTCCTCCGAAAGACGGTACCAGTCGACGCGCCGGGTCGTGATCATCACGATCGCGACCGCCACGAAGAGGAGAATGGCGCCGAGGAGAAGGGCGTAATCCTCCGACTGAAGAATGACGTACAGGAATCCGTAGAGCGTCGCCAGCAAAGCGCCGAACGCGATCCCGCGCGTGGCGCTCCTCAGAACATGCCCCATGTAGAAGGCGATGAGGCCGACACACGCCGCACTCGCGACGAAATAGGCCACCGCGAACGGCAGATGCTCCGAGAGCGAGACGAGCAACAGGAAGAACAGCGCGAGCGCCGCGCCGCACAAGCCGTACTGGATCGGGTGGACCGCCATCCGGCGCAGCACCTCGAACAGGAAGAACGCGACGAAGGTCAGAACGACGAACAGAAGGCCGTACTTCACCGCCCGTTCGGACTGCTGATACACGTCGACCGGCTGGACGAAACGAACCCCGAGATCGGTCTGAAAGAATGGGGGCTTCGCGTCGGGCGCGTCGACCATGAGGCCGCTGCGAATGCCGTCCCGGATCTGCGCGACCGCGTCGTCGACGCCGGTCGCGAAGCGCGAGAGCTTCCAGCGCGCGTCGAACCCCTTCGCGGAAACGTGGCGCTCGTCGGGGAGGAACGCTCCCACAAAGCTCGGGTGCGGCCAGTCGGAATGGAGCTCCACTTCGGTCGTGGCGCCGATCGGAAGAAACATCAGGCGGTCCGTGCCCATGAGCTCGAGGCTGCTCTGGACGGTCATGCGCCGTCCGGCCGTGCCCGCAGGCAGCGGCACGCTGAAGCCGTGCGTGCTCCAGCCCAGGCCGGCGCCGGGGCTCGCGTCGAGGCTCTTGCCGTCCACGGTGACCGTCGGCACCGCGCGGATGCCGCGAGGGTCGGAGACGGCGAACACGATCTCGGCCTTCGGCTCCTCGATGAGCTGGTGCTCCTCCGGGATCCCGAGGCGGGACGGTATCGTGAAGGCCGAGGCGACTTCGGAGACCGACCGGAACACCGGCACGCGGTAGATGCCCCGCTGACGCGTCTCGACGCGCGCTTGCGATCGGATCGAAAGGGAATCCGGCAAGAGCACGGCGACACCGTCGCGCACCTGGTCCGCCCCGCCCTTGGCCCCGGCCGGAACACGCTCGCGGTAGCGCACCACGACGAGCGGCCCGACCAAAGTCTGGCTCTGCGCCGTGCTCGCCGCCACCTCGGCCGTCACCTTCTCGCGATACCGGGAGCGATCCTTGACCACGCCCCAGATCATCAGGAGCGGCACCGTGTACGCGATCGCCACGCCGCCCACCAGAAACGCCTTCAGCAACACGTTGAAACGCAGCATCCAGACCCTCCTGGTTCGGCTTCCCGAGGCATCGCCTCGCCTCAGCGGGCGAAGCGACCGAATGTACTTTATGATACAAAGTACATGCCGCGAGGTTCCGTGTCCAGCGGCAGATTCTTCGCCGGGTCCGTCATTCCCGGGTTGGCGGCGCTTTCTCCTCCCTCGACCACCTGCGCTTCCATTCCGATATGGCTGCCTGTCCCTTCTTCTTCTGCTCCTCGTTGCAGTATTGCTCGATCACGACGCGCGCCGACGTCATCGCCTGGACCTGATCGTACTCGGCGGCCAGATGGCTCCATGCGTAGGCGTCCACCAGGTCCTGGTCGTCATGGGCCCCGTCACGGGACCCCGAGAACAGCTCGGTCGCCAGGAGGCCCATCGCGCGCGTATTCCGTTGCGTCGCGGCCTTGGTCAGCCACCGGATGGCTTCCGATGGGTCCTTCTTGACCCCGGTGCCACGCGAGTACATCGAACCCAGATAGAACTGCGCCTGGTCGTTGCCGCTGTTCGCCGGAGCTCGGAGCCAGCGAGCCGCCTGCTTGAAGTCCTGTTTCACGCCTTCTCCGGAGTAGTAGAGGATGCCCAGGTAGAGCTGAGCGAGCAGATGATTCTGCTCGGCGGCTTTTCGATACCACGAGGCGGCGACCGATTGGTCCTGAGGGACGCCCTTGCCCGCGTCGTAGAGCATCCCCAGGAGAAACTGGGCGTTCGGATCCCGCTTCGCGGCGAGCGGACGCAGCTCGTTCAGGGCTGTCTTGAAATCACCTTCCCCCATGGCTCGGACGGCCTTGTCCGTGGCGGGCGCGGCATGAGAGGGGATGGGGGTGCTCCCGAGGAGGAGGAACAGGAAGAGGCAGGCGATGCCATGGCTCACACTCCGTTTCACCATTCGGCCCTCCACAAGTCCTAGTCGAACCGGAACAGGGTCGTCGTCTTGTCCAGCACGACGCCCGAGGTCCCGGAATAGGTCCACATCCAGTCCGCGGTCCCGGCGAGCGCCTCGAGGCACTCCCGATAGCGGGTCCGATGGCTGTCGTCGAACAGGAGCGTCACGCCCGCGCGGTGTCGGCGCGCTCGAACCTGCTCCAGCACGAACGCGGCACACTCGCCGCGGCACCTTCCGTCGATCGCGATCAGGTCGAACTCCTCGATCGACTCAACGGGGCGCCAGTAGGCGGGGCCTAGATCCCTCTGGAGGACGACGGAGGGAGCCGGCAACCGCGCGCTCGTCAAACCCTGCCAGCGCGGGTCGTGCTCGATGGAGAGCACGGATGCGCCCTGCTTCGCGAACCAGAGGGTAGACGAACCCGCTCCCCATTCCAGAATCCGAAATCCGGATCGCACGCGAGGCGCCAGATCCTCGACCGCCGCGATGGCGTACCTCGGATGCGGCATGTCGAGGATCCGGGGCAGCCGCTCCTCCCGGAGCAGCGCGTACAGCTTGTCGAGGGCGGGGTCCGTCGCGGTGAGCAGCAGGAAGCGCCACGCGCTCGGATGCGCCAGGCGCTTGAGGCGCGCGACCCTCGCCAGCCGGGGGTGGGGCGTCAGAACCCGCTCCGGATTCCGGTTTGTACCAAGGCGTCACCCTCCTCGGGCTCCACGATGCGGCTCTGTGCGCCTTGAACATAGACGAATCCAGAAACGACGGGTGAACGAACCCTCAAGTTCGGACCCGAATCGGGCGATCATTCCTGGATCGGTCTCCTTCACGTCCCAGGGGGTCCCCGTGCGCCAGCTCCTCTTCATCGTCCTCGGCCTCCTCGCGGTCCTGCTTCTCGCGGCCGTCATCTGGACGCCGTATCTCTCGCTGATTCCAGGATTCAAGCCCGACGAATACGGGGGCGTCGCCCAGGTTCGCTTGCTGGGGGCGGGCGCGCTCGTGGCGGTGCTCGCCTTGAGGTTCCTGGTCCGGCCCCCGAGGAAGCCCAACCGGAAGACCGTGGTGTGGTCCGAGTTCGCGAAGTCGACCGGGGGAGCGGTGACCGAGGAGCTGCGCCGGTTCGACAGCTCGGGGATGATCGGCGGATTGACCGTCCGGTGGGACTCACGCGGCGTCGGGATGAAGCTCACCACCTCGAGGGACACGGACGGAAACGACGATACGCGGTTTCACGCCGACGTGCGGCTGACGCGACCGTTCCAGTTTCACCTCGTTCCCGACAGCATGCTGACCAAGGTGCTCTTCTCGTCACAGCTCTGGAACGTGGCGCTGCGGGCGGTGAAGGCGCGGGAAACGCAGGCCGGGATGCCGACGGTGGGGCCCGGCGTGGCCGAGCGCATGGCGTTCATGGCGGCGAAGGAAGTTCTGCTCGGCGATCCGAGGCTCGACGACGCGTTCCTCATCAAGACCGACACGCCCGCGCTCGCGCGAGAGCTCCTGACGGATGCGGGCGTCTCCTCCTGGCTTCTGGAAATGAGCCAGCACTCGAAGAACTGGCAGCTCAGCTTGATGGCGCGGGGCGTCGCGGACGAGTACGAGCTGGCGCTGGCCGTGCCGGGCGTGGTGCTGGACCCGCAGGGACTGGATGCGAGCCGCAAGCTGATGGAAGCCTCGATCCGCTGCCTCTCGGACCGAGGCGCGCTCGCATCACAGAATCCCCGCGCGGCCTAAGGTTGCGCCTAGGCGCTCCTGGGTCGATTCCCCGCCACGACGAGCAACGCTCCTCCGACCAAGGCGACGACGGCGAGTGCCGGTGGAATATGGATGTGCTCTTTCTCCTTCACCGTGATGTCGACCGGCCCGAGCTCGGTGGTGTCCTTGTCCTTCGTATACGTCACACCACCCACGACCAAACCGACGATGCCGAGGATGATGAGCAAGAATCCAAGAATCGTTACTCCGCTCATGATGTCCTCCAATCCCGCACGCCGCGGTGGAACAGCTTCCTCGGCGTACGCATGAAGGCTTAAGCAAGAATCCGACCCCGAAGGCCCCCGCAAACGTAACCGCGCTCGGGACCGACGCTTCGTTCCCGTGAAGACGGGTGTCATCTTCCGATAAAAGTGTCAGCGATTCTTTACCGAAACCGTAGGACCGTTGCACGCTTTACATGGCCGGTTGAAAACGGAGGCCCGTTCCGGAACGGTCACCGAGTCCGACAAGTACCGGTAAATTTCATAACATAGGGCTGCGGTTGCATGGCTTTGTGCGGGTTTCCATGTCGGGCGAAACACAATGATTTCATGGCACATTGCCTGCTTGCCCCGTCGGTGGAATACTACGCGCGGCCAAGGAGGCAACCTCTTCACCCCCCGCACAGAGAGGGAGAGAGTATGAAACCGATGCGTGTGTTTGCCGTGCTGGCGATCGTCGCGATCGCGACGCTGCCGGCGGCCCGGATCGCTAGGAGCGAACCCGGGGGACTTCATCTGAACCTCACTCCATTCGGTGGCTACTGGGATTGGAGCAAGGACGTCAATCTCGACAACAAGGCGATGTTCGGCGGAAGGGTCGGGATCGGCTTCGGACGCTATCTCGGGGTCGAGGGCTACTACAGCTGGATGAAGACCCACACCGAGTACGGAATCGGAGATTCCCTCTTCACGGCAAGCAGCCTCAGCCCGCGTCGTGACATCCAGATCCAAGGATACGGCGCGGACGTGATCCTGAATCTGCTTCCTTCGATCGCGTTCAATCCCTACGTCCTCGGTGGCTGGCACGAGGAGAAGCTTTCTCCGGAGAGCGTGACCCCCGACTTCAACGTCTACAAGAACGGGCTGGAGTTCGGCGGCGGCGTGAAGCTTGGCATGGGACGGCGCGTCGCCCTCCGCGGCGAGATTCGGGACAAGATCTGGAAATTCGATTCGCCTCCGGCGCCGGATAACAAGAGCATCCACAATCTGGTCTACACGGGCGGCATCCAGCTGACGCTCGGCGGCTCCGGACACGGCGGCGACGCCGATCATGACGGGGTGAAGGACAAGGACGACAAGTGTCCCGACACGCCGCGAGGCGCCATCGTGGATGGCTCGGGCTGTCCGGTCGACACCGACGGCGACCACGTTCCGGACGGCATCGATCAGTGTCCCAACACGCCGGCGGGCGCGATCGTGGACGCGCGGGGCTGCCCGAGCGACGCGGACGGGGACGGGGTCTTCGACGGGATCGACCAGTGTCCGGGCACGCCGGCCGGCACGGTCGTGGACGCGCGGGGCTGCCCGCAAGACTCGGACGGGGACGGTGTGCCGGACGGCGTCGACAAGTGCGCGAACACCCCCGCGGGAGCGAAGGTGGACGCGACCGGGTGCCCCGTCGATTCCGACAACGACGGTGTTCCGGACGGCATCGATCAGTGCCCGGGCACGCCGCCGAACACGAAGGTCGACGCGCGCGGCTGCTCCGCGGATTCGGACAACGACGGCGTTCCGGACGACAAGGATCTCTGCCCGAACACGCTCCCGAACGTGAAGGTGGACTCCGACGGCTGCCCGATCGAGCTGAGCGAGAAGGAGACCGAGCTCCTGGACAAGGGCCGGATCACGACGCGCGAGATCCACTTCACGACGGCCAAGTGGGACATCCTTCCCGAGTCCGAGCCCGTGCTCGACGACATCGGCAAGGTGCTCATCCAGTGGCCCCAGCTGCGGATCGAGATCGGCGGGCACGCCGACGCGCGTGGATCCGACGCCTACAACATGACCCTGACCCAGAAGCGCGCGCAGGCCGTGCTGGATTGGCTGATCGCGCACTATCCCCAGATCAACAAGGATCAGTACACGGCCGTGGGATACGGGGAGCGCCGGCCCATCGCGTCCAACAAGACGGTCGAGGGCATGGCAAAGAACCGCCGCGTGGAATTCAAGGTGCTCAACACGGAAGAGCTGAAGAAGGAGCGCGAGCGCCGGCGGTTGCTGAAGAAAGGGGAGTAGCGGAGTCAGCCGCGGCTCCCTCAGGGAGGGAGAGAGGCCCAGGGCCTCTCTCCCGACCCGTTCAAACCGAAAGGAGATCTCTATGAACGCTCTGGGTCATGCGATCCGGGGGATATCGCGGCGCGGCCTGGCGCTGGCTTTCTTCCTGGCTGTCTCATTGCCCGCGCTCGCCTGGGCTCAGCTCGATTCGGCGAGCACGAGCGCGAGCCATTCGGCGAGCTCGACGACCACGACGACGACCGAGACGACCGACTTCGTCTCCGACTGGAGGTTCTGGGCCCTGCTCGGGGCCGTGCTCCTCGTGATCCTGATCATCGCGATGAGCCGCGGACGGGGCGACCGGGTCGATCGTACGACCGTCGTGAAGTAGCGAACCAAGGCGAGCCCTCCCGCTCCCTGGTCGAAAGCCCGCACCGCAGTTCCGGGTGCGGGCTTTTTCGTTTCGCTACCTGGTGACCCGCTCGCTCTCCACGACCACGGCGGCCGTCTCGGTCCCGACCGTGAAGGCCGCGTGGAAGACGCCTTTCACCGCGACCTTCGCGCCCTCGCGGGGCGCTCCGCCTTCCTTGGAGACCACGTAGATCCGGCCGGTGCCGTCGTCGAGCTGATATTCGCCCGTGCCCAGGATGCCGATGGCCTGGGTCACCGATCCGGCGATCTGGACGGTCTGCCCATCGAAGTGGCTCGGGTCGTCCAGAAGCGTCTTGATGGGCGTCGCTCCCTTGCAGCCGGAGAGAAGGAGCAGGGCAGCGAGGGATAGCAGGAGCCACGGCGCGAGGCCGCGGAACAGGGGTGGCTTCATGGTTCCTCCTCGGGGGGTCGTCCGGGTGACGAATCGCGGGATTATGTCAGAGCCTGATCGGGGCGAGCCACCGGCATTTCAGCGATCCTGGGTACGCCGGGGTCCGACGATGCCCCGATCCGAACAAGCAACTCGACGACGGACATGTTGCCCTCGAGGCCGCTGGACCGCCAAGGCCAAGAAGCGCATCGCGCTATCGCTCCGCCGCGTCCAGAGGCGGGAATTGGCACGTCTGTTGAGAGGGAAAGGGGCCGTTTTTTCCCATCACCCGACTCCTGGCCGGCGAACAGCTCGACCGAACTTCGGAGTCACCGGATCCCCAGTACCATGCCGCCGCTCCATGACGGAGGGCGGCAGCAAGGAGGTAAGGCATTATGAAGCAGATGGTTACGTTCCTCTTGGGAGCGGTCATTGCGACGGCATTCGCCGCCGCCTCGTTCGGGCAGACGACCGACCCGGGAGCCACCGACAAGAACGCGCCCGCGACGCAACCGAGCTCGAGCGCGCAGACGCCCAACGCGGCCACGCCCGCGACGCCGGCACCCGACGCGACGAAGGCTCCGGACGCCACCGCGCAGCCCGCGCAGACGGCTCCGGCACCGGCTTCCGAGCCGGCCAAGAGCAACCCCGCGATGGACCGGATCAATGAGCGTGGGGCGAAAGCCTCGGCCAAGATGCGCGCCGACGTCGAGAAGAAGCTGGACGAGATCGAGAAGCAGGTCGAGAACGAGGCGCAAAGCAAGGGTGACGCCGCGGTCGCGGGTAGGATCGCGACCGAGTTCGGCCTCACGGCGGACGCCTTCACCGCGGAGAAGGCGCAGTACGGACGCGGCTACGGCGAGCTCGTGATCGCCCACACGCTCCTCGCGAACGCGAAGACCGACGCGACCATCGCCGATCTCTTCGCGCTGCGGTCCCAGGGAGCGGGCTGGGGAGTGATCGCGGCCGGCCTGGACCTCAAGCTCGGAGAAGTCGTTCCGGCGGTTCGGAGCGAGGGCCGGGTGGCGATGGGCCTCGAGAAGAGTGACGGCAAGGCGGCCCTGATCCATGTGGCGGCCGCGGGCTCCACCAAGACCAAGGCGGCCTCGAAGCCCGCCGCGGCCAAGGGCGAGGCCAAGGCCGGGGCATCGGCGGAAGGCGCCGGGGTGGGAGTGGGCGGCGGCGTGGACATCAACAAGGCCACCGGCAAGTAGCCCAGATCCGAGAATCGTTTTTTTGAGGCGAGGGCCGTCGGGAAGTTTCCCGGCGGCCCTTTGGCTTGTCTGTAAGTAGCGGGACGGCTTTACGTTGAATCCTCAAGGCCCCCGACGATCCTGCCGATATATGCGCGGACACTGCTCCTGGGAGGTGTGCGCGCCATGGATCGACGTTACTTCGCCTCGCTCCTCTTCCGACTGACGCTCGTCCTCGTCGCGGTGATGCTGTCCGTGAGGGCGATCTATGCCTTGGAGGGCGACGCGCAGGCCTGGTGCCTCGCCGGGCTATTCGGGGCGAGCGCGGCAGCGCTCCTGATCCGCCCGATGCTCATTCCCACCCCCGGCAAAGCGAGCCACGTCCTGAGTCCCGCCTCGGCCTTCTTCCTGGCGGGTCTGTTCCTCTTCCCCGCGGGGCCCCTCGTGACCGCGATCGCCTTCGCGCTGGGGCTTTCCGGGCTGGTGAACGGCACGCGCCCCCACAAGGTGCTGCTCCAGCTCTCGGTCTCGGTGATCGTGTTCGGGGCGTGCTCCTACTACCTGAAACTGGGACCGAAGACCGGCGACCCCTTGGTCCCTCCGCCCGAGCTGGTCGCGATGGAGATGCTCGTGGGCCTCTGCGTGCTCATCGCGCAGCTCATGCTTCGGAGCATCGCGATCCGGCTCGAGCGCGGCGAGGAAGCGCCGCACTGGGGAGCGTTCCAGCCGCATGCCATGCTGGAGGCCCTCTACTGCCTCGCCCTCGCCGTTCCGATTTCCGTGCTCGCCCGGATCCATCTGGCGCTGCTCTCGGTCGTGTACGTCTACGCGGGCCTCACGTGGTGGTTCCTGGAGCGCTACCGGCAGCACCTGAGGGCGCTGGACCACGAACAGGCGATCGTGGAGGACGCGTGGCCGCATCCGCTCCGGCGCAAGACCGACGTTGCCGAGCAGGAGCGGCGGCGCAAGGTGGCTTGATTCGCGGTCAGACGGTCTGCCTGGCTCCGTAGCGCGAGACGACGTACTCGTCCACCAGCTTGAGGAACTCCGCGGCGAGGGTGGGTCCGCGGAGCGTCGCGACCTGCCTGCCGTCGACGAACACCGGAGCCTTGGGCTCTTCCGCCGATCCGGGAAGCGAGATCCCGATATTCGCGTGGCGCGACTCGCCCGGTCCGTTGACGACGCACCCCATCACCGCGACCCGCATCTCCTCCACGCCCGGATAGAGCGCCTTCCAGTGGGGCATCCGTTCTTGCAGGTATAGGTTCACCGTCTCCGCCAGCTCCTGGAAGAAGGTGCTCGTGGTGCGGCCGCATCCCGGGCAGGACGTGACTTGCGGCTGGAAATGCCGGATGTCGAGCGATTGCAAGATCTGCTGGCAGACGCGCACCTCCTCGCGCCGGTCGCCGCCGGGGGAGGGGGTCAGGCTCACGCGGATCGTGTTCCCGATTCCTTCGAGGAGGAGCGCGGAGAGCCCCGCGGTCGAGGCCACGACGCCTTTCATGCCCATGCCCGCCTCGGTGAGGCCGAGGTGGAGCGCGTAGTCGGTCTCGGCGGCGAGCCGGCGATAGATCGCGATGAGGTCCCGCACGCCTGAGACCTTGGCCGAGAGGACGATCCGATCGTGAGCCTGCCCGAATTCCTCGGCGAGCGCCGCGGAGCGGACCGCGCTCTGGAACATGGCTTCGAGGGTGACTTCCTGCGGCTCCAGCGGCTCGGAGCGGCGCGCGTTCTGGTCCATGAGCTCCGTCAGGAGCTCCCGGTCGAGCGATCCCCAGTTCACGCCGATCCGCACCGGCTTTGCGTTCTCCACCGCGACTTCGATGATGCGCCGGAAGTGCGCGTCGTGCCGCGCGCCCGCGCCGACGTTGCCTGGATTGATGCGGTACTTGTCCAGCGCTCGAGCGCATTCGGGGTGGTCGGTGAGGAGGATGTGGCCGCTGAAGTGGAAGTCACCGATGATGGGGGCCGTGACGCCCGCGTCGCGCACGCGGCGCACGATCTCCGGCACGGCCTGCGCGGCCTCGGGGGTGTTGACCGTGATCCGGACGAGCTCCGAGCCCGCCTGCGCGAGCTCGATGGTCTGACGAGCGGTGGCTTCGGCGTCGGCGGTGTCCGTGTTGGTCATGGACTGGACCGCCACCGGACGGTCGCCCCCGATGGCGATCGAGCCGATACGCACGAGGGTGGAGTGGGACGTCATGATGGCCCCAGTCTACCACGGCGGCCATGCTATCCTCGATGCATGAGCACGCAGATCCGGGCCATGTTCGCCTCCATCGCGAGGCGATACGACCGCGGGAACCAGGTCCTTTCGCTGGGCTTCCACCACGCGTGGCGGCGGGCGACCGTGCGGGCGAGCGGCGCGAAGCCGGGAGACCGGGTCCTGGATTGCGCCACCGGCACCGGGGACCTGGCCTTCGAGTTCCAGCGCGCGGTCGGACGGCAGGGGCGCGTGATCGGGACCGACTTCTGCGCCGAGATGCTCGACGTCGCGCGCGCGAAGTCGGAGCGGGAAGGAGCTCCGACGCAGTTCGAGGAAGCGGACACGCTGGCCCTCCCGTACGACGACGCCTCGTTCGACATCGCGTCGATCGCGTTCGGCATCCGGAACGTGGACGATCCCGCGCGCGGCGTGACCGAGATGGCGCGGGTGGTGCGCCCGGGCGGCGTGATCGCCGTTCTCGAGTTCGGGCAGCCCGGGGGCGCCGTGTTCGGACCGATGTACCGCTTCTACAGCGCGCACGTGATCCCGAGCATCGGCGGCTGGCTGACCGGCAAGCGGTACGCCTACGAATACTTCCACCGGACGTCCTCGGAATTCCCCGCGGGCCCCGCGTTCGTCGCGCTCATGGAGAACACCGAGCGGTTTTCCGACGTGCGGTCGCGCCCGCTCATGGGCGGCATCGCGCACGTCTACGTCGGAACGGTGGGGGATCCCCGGTGAGCTTCTCCGTCCGCCTGCCGGTGCGCTTTCAGGACGTGGATGCGGGCGGCGTCCTCTTCTTCGGGAGGATCTACGACTACTGCCATCACGCGTACGAGGAATTCTGGGGAACCCAGGGCGTCGATCGCGCCCATTTCTTCGCGGGCGCGGAGTACCTGGTTCCGATTGCGCACTCCGAGGCGGATTACCGCCGTCCCATCCGCCACGGGGACCGGCTCGACGTGCGCGTCGACGTCACGCGGGTGGGGCGCGCTTCGTTCGCGCTGCGCTACCACGTGACCGGGCCGGAGGGCTTGGACGACCTTCGCGTCGAGGCGTCGACGGTCCACGCGTTCGTGGACCGGGCGACCATGAAGCCGATCCCGATCCCCGAGCCGCTACGCGCGATTCTCCTGCGCCATCTCCTCCGCGAGCCGGCTCCGAATCTCGCCACGTAGGAGCTTCCCCGCGCCGCTTCGAGGCAGACGCTCCACGACGTGGAGCCGCCGCGGGAGCTTGTAGGGAGCGAGCGTTCGGCCGGCGTGCTCCCGAAGACCCTCGAGCGTCACCTCGGCGCCGGGACGGCGCACCACGACCGCCGCCACCTCGTGCCCCCAGCTGCCCGCCGGGAGCGCCACGACGCAGACCTCGGCCACGCTCGGGTGGCTCCGAAGCGCTTCCTCGACCTCGGCGGGCGAGACGTTGAGCCCACCGACCACGGCGCGGTCTTCCCGGCGGTCGAGCACGCGAAGGCGTCCCGCCGCGTCCCAGACGCCGAAGTCGCCCGTGCGAAACCATCGACGATCGAACGAGGATTCTCCTCGGTCGGGATCGTCGAAGTAAGCCTCGGCCACCATCGGCCCACGGACGAAGATCTCTCCCTCGATCCCGGGGCCGAGCGCCCGCCCGTCCGTGTCCCGGATCTCGACGCTCGCGAAGGGGAGCGGCCGCCCGACCGTGTCGAGCGCGTCGGGCCAGTCGCGCGGCGAGAGCGTCGTGACCTGTGACGCCGTCTCGGTCATGCCGTAGGTCGGAAGCGCGCGAAGCCCACGATCCCAGGCCGCGCGCAGCAGGGCTGCCGGGGCGGGACCGCCTCCCACCAGCGCCGCGCGGAGCGAGTCGGGGAAGGGACTCGCCCCTCGCGCCTCGAGGAGCCGCTCGAGCATCGGCGGCACCAGCGAGACGAGGGTGACGCCTTCCTGGTCGATGGCTCGATTCACGGCCCCCGCGTCGAAGCGCCCGTGGAGCAGCGCCGCCGTTCCATAGGCGGCGCTCCGGGTTAGGATCGAGAGCCCGCCCACGTGATGGAGCGGCAGGCAGGAGAGCCAGACGTCGTCCGCGCGGACGCCGAGGTTCCTCGCGGACGCGAGCGCGCTCCAGAGAAAGTTCCCGTGCGTGAGCACCACGGCACGCGGCGCGCCCTGGGTGCCCGAGGTGAAGAGGATCGCGGCCGGAGCGTCCAGGCGCCGCTCGAAGAGGGGCGGCTCCGCCGCGCGTCGGGCCTGCGCCGGAGCGGTCGCCGCGGGGGTTGCCGTCAGGGCGAGGTCCACCTGGGCGCGTTGCCGGAGCGCGACGCGCTCGGGCTCGGTGAGCGCCGGGCCGAGCGGCACCGGCAGGAGCCCGACGCGGTGGAGCGCATGGAGGGTGGTCGCGACGTGGAGCCCTTCCTCCGCTCCGAGCTCGACCGAGACGTGCTCCCCCGACACGAGCCCCTGCTCGAAGAAGGAAGCAGCCGCTTCCGAGACCGCCTCCTCGAGACGGCCGTAGGTCCAGACTTCGTCTCCGGACCGGAGGGCCATCCGGTCGGGGCTCACGCGAGCCCAGAAGGAGACCGGATCCCAGGTGACGCTCACTCAGCCTCCACGATCACGGCGTCACGCCAGAACTCCTCCGGCAGCGTGATGCCGAGGCCGGGCGTCTCGGGAACCAGGATCGTCCCTCCGGACGGGGCGTTACCCGAAGTGAGGTCTTCGAGAAGCGCGTCCCCCGTGGCGAGACCGTGGGCGAAGGGCGTCTCTCCCAGCGAGGCCGCGAAATGAAGGGCCGCGGCACGCCCGATCGCCGATTCCACGAGTGTCGTCACGACCACCGGCAAGGGGCCCTCCGACGCCACGTTCTGGACCGAGCGCGCCTCGCGCAGCCCGCCGAGGGCCATCGGCTTCAGGATGAGGATGTCGGCGGCGGACCGGTAGAGGATCATCTCGGCGCTCCGCGTGTCCCGCACCGATTCGTCCGCCGCGATCCGGACCGGAGAGTCCCGGCGCACGCGCGCCATCCCCTCGAGATCGTCGGCCGGGACCGGCTGCTCCGCGAACTCCAGATCGAAGGCCGCCAGCGCGCGGAGCGCGGAGAGGGCCTGTTCGGTGCTCCACGCCTGGTTGGCGTCGACGCGGATGCGGACGTCGGCGCCGACCGCCTCGCGCAGCGCTTCGAGCCTGGCGACGTCTTCGCGGGGATCCGCCCCACCGACCTTCAGCTTGAGGGTGCGAATCCCCGAGGAGACGGCGCGCGCTCCCAGCTCCGCGGCGCGATCGGGCGGGAGGCGCGGGATCGTGGCGTTCACCGGCACCTCGCGGAGCGTCGCCACCCCCCCGAGATACCGCGCCAGCGGCAGATCCTTCCCTTGCGCGATGAGATCGTGGAGCGCGACATCGATCGCGGCCCGGGCGGTGGAGGTGGCCGCCACCGGCGCGAGCACCGCGAGATCCGCGATCGCCGCGGCGTACCCATCGCGCCCCATCCCCACGAGCTTCGAGAGCGCGAGCTTGAGGCCCGCGCCCGCCGAGGCGTGGGTCTCGATACCGAATCCGGGGAACGGAGCGGCGTCGCCGAGACCCACGCGCCCCAGGTCGTCTTCGAGCGCCAGGATCCAGCCCCGGCGCTCCTTCACGTCGCCGTCGCTGCTCGGCCAGGGATCCCGCAGCGGGAGGGAATAGGGCTTGATGCGCGCGCGGACGATGCTCACGGGATCGTAATCCCGGCGGCGAAGAGGAGGCCGAAGAGGACATGGAGGCGCGCCGTGCCGAAGAGCGCGGCGTTGAGCGATGTGCCGTCCTCCCGCCCCAGGACGCGGCGGCCCTCCGCGAGCGCGAGGGGAGCCGTGATCCAAGGGAGAAGGGCCCAGGCGCCGGCGCGTCCCCCCGCGAAGAGCGCCGCGGGGGAGGCGTACGCCGCGACGAGGAGCGCCAGGTATTCCGCACGCGCGCCGCGGCGTCCCACGCGGACGGCCACGGTCCGCTTTCCCGCGGCGCGGTCCCCGTCGAGGTCGCGCACGTTGTTCACGACGAGGATCGCGCTCGCGAGGGCTCCAACCGGGACGGCGGCGAGGAGCGCGTCGGGTGAGAAGGCCCGAGCCTCCACGAAGTAGGTGCCGCAGACCGCGACCACGCCGAAGAAGAAGAAGACGAAGAGCTCGCCGAGGCCATGGTACGCGAGTGGCCAGGGCCCGGCCGTGTAGGCGGCTCCCGCCAGGATCGAAGCGAGGCCGATCCCGACGACGATCCACCCGGCCTGGGAGACGAGATAGACGCCGGCCAGCGCGGCCGCGAGAAAGGAGAGCGCGATGCCCGTCCTCACCTCCGCGGGCGTGAGCCAGCCCATCGCGAGCGCGCGCGGAGGACCAAGACGCTTTGCGGAATCCGCGCCGCGCCGAAAGTCCCCGAGATCGTTCACGAGGTTCGTTCCGATCTGGATCAGGATCGCGCCCCCGAGCGCGGCGAGCGCGGGACCGAGGCGGAACGCGTGATCGCGCGCGGCGAGGGCCGAGCCGACCGCCACGGGGACGACCGCCGCCGCCAGGGTCGGCACGCGGGCCGCGAGAAGCCACGCGCGGACGCGGCCGGGGGTCGGGGTCACGGCGGGCTCAGGGCAGACGCCGGAACTTCGAGAAGTCGGGCTTTCGCTTCTCCACGTAGGCGTTCCTGCCCTCCTGGGCTTCTTCGGTCATGTAGTAGAGAAGCGTGGCGTTCCCGGCGAGCTCCTGCAGCCCCGCCTCTCCATCCGTCTCCGCGTTGAAGGAAGCCTTGAGACAGCGGAGCGCGAGCGGGCTCATCGCGAGCATCTCGCGGCACCAGGCCACCGTCTCCTCCTCCAGCCGCCCGACCGGAACCACCGTGTTCACGAGCCCCATCGCGAGCGCCTGGGCCGCGTCGTACTGGCGGCAGAGGTACCAGATCTCCCGGGCCTTCTTCTGGCCCACGATCCGAGCGAGGTAGGAGGCCCCGAACCCGCCGTCGAAGGAGCCGACCTTGGGGCCGGTCTGCCCGAACCGCGCGTTCTCCGCCGCGATCGTGAGATCGCACACGACGTGGAGCACGTGTCCGCCGCCGATCGCGTATCCGGCGACCATGGCCACCACCGGCTTGGGGAGAGAGCGGATCTGCTTCTGAAGATCGAGCACGTTGAGGCGCGGAACCTGGTCCTCGCCGACGTAGCCCGCGCTGCCGCGCACGCGCTGGTCTCCGCCCGAGCAGAACGCTTCGGTTCCTTCCCCGGTGAGGATCGCCACGCCCACGTCGGGGTCCTCGCGGACGTCCTCGAACGCCTGGATCATCTCGCGCACGGTGAGCGGCCGGAACGCGTTCCTCACGTCGGGCCGGTTGATGGTGATCTTGGCGATCCCCTCCGCCTTCTCGTATCGGATGTCCGTGAACGCGCGCGCGGTCTTCCACGCGACGCGGGAGGGCTGGCTCGTGATCGTCGTCGGGTTCATCTCGGGGTTCCTCTCTCGATGTCTAGGACGCGGCGTTCTCGGCCGGCTGAGGGACGAGCACGCCCCAGTGCGCGGCGAGCGCGCGGGCGAACGCGTCAGGAGCTTCCAGGTGCACGGTATGGCCCGCGCCGGGGACGACGACGCAGCGCGCTCCCGGCACCGCCGCGGCGGACCGGCGGGCCACCTCGGCGTACTTGGGGTCGCGCTCGCCCGCGAGGAAGAGGGCCCCCGGGCCGAGCTCCGGAAGCCGTCCCCCCAGGTACCCGTGCGCGCCCTGGCCCATGCCGCGGAGGGAGCGGGCGAGCCCCGCGGGGGAATTGGCGAGCCGTCGCGCGTGGAGCCGGGCGCGCGTCGAGGAATCGAGCTCCCACTGCGTCTCGAAGAGCGGAAGGGTGCTCCAGTAGTCCGCGAACCACTCGATGCCCCGCTCTTCGATCCGCGTTGCGAGCTTGTCGTCCTCGTGACGTCTGCGCTCCCGTGCCTCCGGGTCCTCGATGCCCGAGGAGGCGCTCTCCAGAACGAGCGAGCGCACCCGCTCGGGACGGGACAGCGCGACATGGAGCGCGACCCGTCCTCCCATGGAGTAGCCGACCCAGTCGGCCTGCGGGATGCCAAGCGCGGCCATGATCCCATCCAGATCCTCGACGGTCTCCCGCATCGTGTACCGGGCGGGATCCGTGGGCGCCTCCGATCCGCCGTGCCCCGCGAGGTCCACCGCGATCGCCGCGCGCCCCATGCTCCGGAGCGACGGGACGAGATCGGACCAGTCGAGGCTCGATCCGCTGAAGCCGTGAAGGAGCACCACGGCGGGCTCGGAGGCGGGATCCCCGGTGACGTCGACGTGATACCGAGCTCCGCGCGCGTCGAGGGTCATCGTTCCATCTTCTCCAGCGTCCGGACGATGTCGTCCCAGACCGCGTGATGCCAGGCGCGGTTCCGGTTCCGGTCGGTCCGGACCTCGATGACCTCGGTGGCGCGAGCATGAAGGGAATCGGCGACGCGGCGCTGCACATCTTCCCAGCGTTCGGGCCGCGCGTACGGGAGCCCGTACAGGGTGGCGATCGCGGAGAAGTCGAGGCCGTGCGGGGTCCCGAAGTATCGCTCGAACGCCTCGTGCCTCGCCGCGGGCAGGAAGGAGAAGATGCCGCCACCGTCGTTGTTCACGACCACGATCGTGGCCGCGACCCGCTTCCCGCGGGCCATGTGGAGGGCATTCAGATCGTGGTGGAAGGACAGGTCTCCCGTCACGAGGAGGAGCGGCGCGTCGGAGCCGGCGCTCGCGCCGAGGGCGCTCGAGACGACGCCGTCGATGCCGTTCGCGCCTCGATTCGCCAGCACGCGGATCCGTCGCGGCAGCGCGGGAACGAAGGCGTCGAGGTCCCGGATGGGCATGCTGTTCCCCACGAAGAGGATTCCATCCTCCGGGAGCACGTCCAGGAGCGCGGGATAGAGGGCACCCTCCGTGATCGCGTCGTCCCGGCGCGCGTGCCTGGCCAGGATCTCGCGCGCGTCGCCGTCGGCGCGCGTGATCTCCTCGCGCCAGCTGGGCAGGGGATCGGTCGACCCGTCCAAGGCTTCCGCGAGCGCGGCGGCGGTCTCCTCTGGATCCGCGGCGATCACCTCGCGCGCGCGACGGGCGGGACTCCGCCATTCCGCCGCGGGATCCACCAGGACGTGCGACGCGCCGGGATGGCGGGCCGCGTAGACATGGTAGACCTTGGACGTGAGCGCCGCGCCGAACTGGAGGACCAGCTCGGGGCCGAATCGCTCGGCGAGCGACGGGACGCGGAGGAACGTATCGTACGCGCCGAGGAACGGGGCGCCGTACCGGATCTGGGAGGCCGGATCGGCCAGCACCGGATAGCCGGTCACGTCGGACAGCCGGGCGATCGCGCGCGCGAACCCCGGGCCATTGTCGTCGGGACCGCACACGAGAAGCCCGCGGCGGAGCGACCGCACGGTCTTCGCGAGGCGCTCGACGGAGCGACGCGACGGGCGCACGGCTTCCGGGGCGACGTGGCTTTCGGGAAGCGCGACGGGCCATGGCGGCATCGCGTCCGGCTCGGGCAGGAGCGGCTCGCGGAAGGCGAAGTTCACGTGCACCGGTCCCGCGGGCGCGCGCCAGGCTTCCGCGGCCGCGCGCGTTCCCAGCGAGGCGGCGTACTCCAGCATCGCGCGCGAGTCCTCGGGGATTCCCACCTCCACGAACCACCGCACGAGATCGCCGTAGAGCTTGATCTGATCGATGGTCTGCGGCGCGCCCGTGTCCCGCAGCTCGGGGGGGCGGTCGGCGGTCGCGAGGATCAAGGGCACGCGCGCGGAGGAGGCTTCGACGACGGCTGGGAAGTAGTTCGCCGCCGCGCTTCCGGACGTGCAGACGAGCGCGACGGGACGACGGGAGGCCCTGGCCAGGCCCAGCGCGAAGAACCCGGCCGCGCGCTCGTCGAGCGAGACGTGGGTCTCGATCGGGGAGCGGTCGAAGGCGAGCGCGAGGGGCGCGGAGCGCGATCCGGGGCAGAGCACCGCGTCGCGGATTCCGGCGGCGTGAAGGGCCGCGACGAAGCGCGACGCCCACGTGACGTTCAGGGCGCCGGGCGACTGGGCCGTATCCGGCGCCTCGGCTCCTTGTGCTTCGGCGTCAGGCGCGCGCGATCGCATCCAGCATCCCCTGCATCTTGAGCTCCGTCTCGTTCCACTCCAGCTCGGGGTCCGAGCCTTCCACGATGCCCGCGCCGGCGAAGACGCGGGCCTGGTTGCCGCGGATCGCGATCGAGCGGATGCCCACGGCGAAATCGCCGCAGCCCGAATCGCCGACCCAGCCGATGCCGCCGCTGTACCAGCCTCGACTCCCGCCTTCGATCCCCGCGATCCAGTCGAGGGCTTCGCCCTGGGGCGATCCGGCCACGGCCGGAGTTGGATGGAGGCGCGAGATCAGGTCCAGAACATGGGCGCCCTGGGTGCCACCGGTCAGCCGGGTTCGGAGATGCAGCAGGCCGGGCAACCGCATCACCTCGGGCCCGATGCTCTCGAGTCCGGAGCAGATCGGATTCAAGGCGTCGATCAGATGACGAACCACCAGCTCATGCTCCGCCCGATCCTTGATGCTGTGAAGCAGAGCGTCGGCCAGGGCCTCGGTATCGTCGCCGGGGCCGCAGCGTTGCGTTCCGGCAACGGCCTCGGTGGCCAGGCCCGCCCGAAGACCATGGACGAGCCGCTCGGGGCTGGCTCCCAGGAACGCGTTGCCCCTCCCATCCTCGATGAGAAACCGGTAGCAGGTCGGATACGCCTCCCGGAGGGAAGCGTAGACGCTGAGAGCGCTCTGCCCCGGCCCGAGCGGGACGGTCCGCGAGCGCGCGAGCACGGCTTTGAGGAGCGCGCCCTCTTCGATTCGGGCCAGCGTCCTGCGGACCGCGTCGATCCATGCTTCGCGATCCCAGCTCTCGCTCGAGGACGGGGACGGCGCCGTGCCCGCGTGGCTCGGGGGCGCGGCGGGCCCCTTCCAGTGGATGGATTGGGTCCCGCCGTTCGCTTCCAGGAGGATTCGCTCGGGCACGACGAACGAGAGATCGGGAAAGCCCGGCCACCCGCGCCTTCCATCGCTCTCCAGAGCGAACCCGCCGACGGCCAGAACGCGGTCGTGCGCGCTCCGGGGCTCGAATCCCGAAAAGGCGGCGTCGAGCCGGTTCCGCGCCTCCGTGAATCGCGCGGGTCCGGACGCCTCGATCCGTCGAACCGCGCCGATTCCGGCAAAGCTGAGATCGGACGTCTCCCACACGGCCAGTGGCTCGCCCGCGATCTCGTGCCGGATCGCCAGGAGACATTCCCACGCGGACTTGCCGGAAGCCCAGGATGTCTCCGCGACGAGCGGCTCGTAGGGCTGGGACACGGTGGCCATTCCGGGCAGTATAGTGACCCTGCCCGGGACCCGTGAATCCCAAAGTCCAAGGCTGGCCTAAGCCCGCCGGCCTGTCGTATCTTCCCGCGCGTGATTTCCTCCCTCCTGGTGCACACGGGCCTGGGCCTCTTGCTCGGGTTCCGGCACGCCTTCGAGGCGGACCACATCGCCGCCGTGGCCACCATCGTGAGCCGCGAGCGGAGCGCCTGGCGGTCCGGCGCGATCGGCGCGTGCTGGGGCGCCGGACATCTCTCCTCGCTCCTCCTCATCGGGTTGCCGGTCGTGGGGCTGGGCCTTCGTTTCCCGCGCGGTCTGGACGCGCCGCTCGAGCTGGGCATCGCGACGATGATCGTGTTCCTCGGCATCGGAGGGCTGACGCGGAGCCACGGCCGGCCGATCCACTCGCATTCACTTCGCGGTCTGGGGAGGCGCCCCTTCTGGGTCGGAGCGGCGCACGGGCTCGCGGGAAGCGGCGCCCTCACCCTCGTGATCCTGGCCACGGTGCCCTCGCGCGCCGAAGGGCTCCTGTACCTGGGCACGTTCGGATTCGGCTCGATCCTGGGCATGGCCCTGGCCAGCGCCATGCTCTCGATTCCGCTGGCGCTCTCGGGGCTGAGCGACCTCGTCACCACGCGAATCGCGCGGGCGGTATCGGTTGCGAGCATCGCGTTCGGCCTCTTCTACGGGGCCACCACCCTGGCGGCGGCGATATCCGGGCACCGGCTTTCATGATCGGGCTTCCCGCTTGACGGGCGGAAAAGTTGGTGACAATATTCACAATCTTGTTTCAGGGCGGAGGGATTTCCGCCCGCCGCCAATGACCCCAAGCATCTGGTGGCCGGAGACTTGAGCGCTCTCGAACCCAAGAAAATCGTTCCAGTCGTCCTGGCCCTGCTCGTTCTGGGCGGATGGGCGTTTTTCGATGCGTTCAGCAACGTGGGCTACGGCCCCACCCAGCCGGTTCCCTTCAGCCACAAGATCCACGCCGGCGACAACAAGATCCCCTGTCTCTACTGCCACTCCAACGCGGAGCGCTCGCGGCACGCCACGATCCCCGCGATGGCGGTCTGCATGAACTGCCACAGCGTGGTGAAGACCGACAGCCCCTACATCCAGAAGGTCACGAAGTACTACCAGGCGGGGACTCCCTTGCCCTGGATCCGCGTCCACCGGGAGCCCGACTACGTCTACTTCAGCCACCAGTGGCACATCGCGCGGGGCTTCGCCTGCCAGAAATGCCACGGGGAAGTGCAGACCATGAGCGTGATCCAGCAGTCCAAGGATCTCAAGATGGGCTTCTGCATCAGCTGCCACCGCCAGAACAAGGCGCCCACCGACTGCAACACGTGCCACGTATGACGGAGCCCACGACTCGTCGCCACTGGGCAACCCTCGCGGAGCTCGAGGAGCGTCCCGAAGTGGAAGCGCTGCGGGAGCGCGAGTTCCTGACGCCCTCGGAAGAGCCGACCGAGATTCCGTCGCGGCGTGAGTTCTTGAAGCTGATCGGCGCCGGCGCCGCGTTCGCCGCGGCCGGCTGCGCCCGGAAGCCGGTCGAGAAGATCCTTCCGTACATCAAGACGCCCGAGGAGATCATCCCCGGGAAGGCCGTGTGGTACGCCTCCACGTGCGGCGAGTGCCCGGCGTCGTGCGGTCTCCTCGTGAAGACGCGCGAGGGTCGCCCGATCAAGCTCGAGGGGATGAAGGAGCACCCCCTGAATCGCGGCGGGCTCTGCGCGCGCGGTCAGGCTTCGCTCCTCAATCTCTACGATCCCGACCGGTTGAAGGGACCTGTCGCGGTGGAACGCGCCTCCGGCGCCGCCAAGGCGGTCACCTGGGGCGGGCTCGACGGACGCGTGGCCAAGGCGCTGCGCGACACGAGCCAGGGGGGTGGGAAGGTCGTGCTGCTCACCGGAACCCTCACCAGCCCGACCACGCGGGCGCTGATCGGGGAGTTCCTCGCGGCGTTCCCGGGCGCATCGCACGTGATCTACGACGCCGTGTCGAGCGACGCGATCGCGAAGGCGCAGGAGCTCTCCTACGGAGAGCGCCAGATCCCGCGCTACCGGCTCGACCGGGCGGACCTCATTCTGACCGTCGGCGCCGATCCCCTCGGAACGTTCCTCTCGCCTCCGGAATTCGCCCGCGACTTCGCGTCGCGCCGCCGCCCGGAGGCGGGATCGATGTCCAAGCTCGTGGCGATCGAGTCGATCCTGACCCTGACGGGCACGAACGCCGACGTGCGGCATCGCGTGCGTCCCGAGCACCTGCTGGGCGTGACGCTGGCGATCGCCCACGAGCTCCACGTGCGGAACCCGCGCGGCGCGCTCGCGGGGAACGCCGCGGTCCAGGGCGCGCTGCGCGACTACGCCTCCGAGAGCGCCGAGCGGGACGCCGGCCTCCCCCCCGGCACGCTCGCCGGTCTCGCGGACGAGCTGTGGGCGAATCGGGGCAAGAGCCTCGTCCTGGCGGGGCCCCAGGCGGCGCCCGCGGCGCACGCCGTGCCGTTGCAGGCGGCGGTGAATCTCCTGAACTCGGCGCTGGGGAACGACGGCGTCACGGTGGACGCCTCCACCCCTTCCTACCAGGCGCAGGGATCGGAAGAGGCGGTTCTCGCGCTCGCGGAGCGCATGCGGGCCGGCGAGGTCCAGGCGCTTCTGATCCACGGCGTGAACCCCGCCTATTCGCTTCCCGCGGCGCTCGGCTTCGGGGAGCTGATGAAGCGGGTTCCCCTCGTGGTGAGCTTCGCGGACCGTGTGGATGAAACCGCGCGCTACGCGGACTTCGTCGCGCCCGATCATCACTACCTCGAATCCTGGAACGACCATGAGCCGCGGCGTGGGGTGCGCTCGCTCACACAGCCGACCATCGCGCCGCTCTACGACACGCGGGCCTTCCAGGACACCCTGCTCTCCTGGGCGCGCGCCATGGGAACGGGATCGCTCGCCTCCACGACCGGGACCTGGCACGACTACCTCCTCGAGAGCTGGCGCAAGGACGTGTACCCGAAGTCGAACGCGGCGGCGGAATTCGAGATCTTTTGGGAAGGCTCACTCCGCGAGGGCATCGTGCTGTCGCGGGGAAGCGCGGGAGCCTCGTCGGCAAGAGCCTTCCGGCCGGCCGCGCTGGCCCAGCTCCCCGAACGGGCCGCGCCCTCCTCGGGGGGGACGCTCTCGCTCGTCCTCTACGCGCCGGTGGCGCTCTACGACGGCCGGAGCGCGAACAACGCCTGGCTGCAGGAGCTCCCCGATCCGGTCTCGAAGATCGACTGGGACAATTACGTCTCGATCGCTCCCTCGCGAGCCAAGGCGCTCGGGCTCTCCGAGTACGAAATGAAGTCCGACGTGGTCACCGTCGACGTGGGCCACGCGAAGTTCGATCTGCCGGTCCACGTCCAGCCCGGGCTGCATCCGGACGTGGTGGCGATCGCTCTCGGATACGGCCGTACCGCGACGGGGCGCGTCGGGAACAAGGTCGGCCAGAACGGCTACGCCCTGGCGCAGGCCACGGGCGGACGCGTCGGGCTGAGCGGAATCCCCGTCCGGATCACGAAGACGGGCCGGATCACCCCCCTCGCGTGCGTGCAGGGGCATCAGGCCACCGAAAACCGCCCGATCATCTACGAGACGACCCTGGCCTCCTACCTCAAGGATCCCAGCTCGGGGAACCCGGAGCCCGATTCGGAGCCCTCGATGTGGACCCGGCATCCGTATCCGGGGCACCGGTGGGCCATGACCATCGACCTGAACGCCTGCACCGGCTGCGCCGCGTGCATGGTCGCGTGCACGGCGGAGAACAACGTGCCGGTGGTCGGCAAGTCGATCGTGCTCCGCGGGCGGGAAATGCACTGGCTCCGGATCGACCGCTACTACGCGGGCAGCGCCGACAATCCCGAGACGGTCCATCAGCCGATGCTGTGCCAGCACTGCGAGAACGCGCCCTGCGAGACCGTCTGCCCGGTGCTCGCGACCGTGCACAACGCGGAGGGGTTGAACATCCAGGTCTATAACCGCTGCGTGGGAACGCGGTACTGCTCGAACAACTGCCCCTACAAGGTTCGCCGCTTCAACTGGTTCGATTACTCGAGCGTCCGGGAGAAGTCGCTCCGCCTGGTGCTCAATCCCGACGTGACCGTTCGGTCCAAGGGAGTCATGGAGAAGTGCACGTTCTGCGTGCAGCGGATCCGCGAGGGGAAGGAGCGCGCGAAGGCGCTCGGAGTGCCCGTCCAGGACGGGGACATCGAGACCGCGTGTATGCAGTCCTGCCCGACGCAGGCGATCATCTTCGGTGACGTCAACGATCCCAAGAGCAAGGTCGCGCAGCTCAAGAAGCAGCCGCGCGGCTATCACGTGCTCTGGGATCTGAACACCCTGCCGATGGTGACCTATCAGACCAAGGTCTGGAATCGCGAGGAACCCCGCGCATGAGCGACGTCGTCCAGGCGCCGGTCGTTCCGGCCGTGCCTCTGATCGACCCACGGAAGACTTTCGCGGACATCAACCGCGAGGTCTCCGCTCCGCTCGAGCGGAAGCCGGGGATGATGTGGAAGGTCGCCTTTGGAATCGCCCTTCTGCTCACGCTGCAGTTCTTCGCGGAAATCGGCTACCAGATGTACAAGGGGATCGGGATCTGGGGGCTCAATCACCCCGTGGGCTGGGCGGTGGACATCACGAGCTTCGTGTTCTGGATCGGCATCGGGCACGCGGGCACGCTCATCTCGGCCATCCTCCACCTCTTCCGGCAACGCTGGCGCACGGCGATCAACCGCTCGGCGGAGGCCATGACGATCTTCGCGGTCATGACGGCCGGATTGTTCCCGCTCATCCACCTCGGACGGACGTGGTTCGCGTACTGGCTGGTGCCGCTGCCGAACTGGCGCTTCCTGTGGGTCAACTTCCGCTCGCCCCTGATCTGGGACGTCTTCGCGGTCACGACGTACCTCACCATCTCGCTCTGCTTCTGGTACACCGGGCTCATTCCCGATTTCGCCTCGATCCGGGATCGCTCCACGGGGTGGCGCCGCGCGATCTACGGCGCGCTCTCGCTGGGCTGGACGGGCTCCGAGCGCCACTGGCAGCACTACGAGCGCGCCTACATGATGCTGGCGGGCCTCTCCACGCCGCTCGTGCTCTCGGTGCACAGCATCGTGTCCTTCGACTTCGCCACATCGCTCCTCCCGGGGTGGCACACGACCATCTTCCCGCCGTACTTCGTCGCGGGCGCCATCTTCTCGGGCTTCGCGATGGTGGTGACGCTGCTGGTGATCCTCCGCAAGGTGTTCCGGATGGAGGAGTACATCACGCTCCAGCACCTCGAGAACATGAACAAGATCATCCTGGCCACCGGGATGATGGTGGGCTACGCCTACGCGACGGAGTTCTTCATCTCCCAGTACAGCGGGAATCCCTACGAGCGGTTCACCTTCATCAACCGCGCCACGGGACCCTTTGCGTGGTCCTACTGGATCATGGTGACCTGCAACGTCCTCTCGCCTCAGGTGTTCTGGTTCAAGAGCCTGCGGCGCAGCATCCCGGTGATGTTCGTGATCTCGCTCCTCGTGAACGTGGGGATGTGGTTCGAGCGGTTCACGATCATCGTCACGTCGCTCCACCGCGACTTCCTGCCGCCGAACTGGTCCTACTACAAGCCCACGATCTTCGACTTTTCCGTGATCGTCGGCTCGTTCGGCTTCTTCTTCATGTGGTTCCTGCTCTTCTGCCGATTCTTCCCGGCCATCTCGATGGCGGAGGTGAAGAGCGTGCTCTGGTCGGCGAAGAAGTCCCAGGCGGCGCCGAAGCGCGCGCCGGTCGAGGAGGTCGCCCATGTTCCTTGACCGGTTCCGGAAGCCGCGGCCGACGCGCGCCGTGCTGGCGCTCTACGACGACCCGGACCGTCTGCTGCACGCGGCGGCGGTGGCGAAGGAGCACGGGTTCCAGGGGCTGGACGCGTACACGCCGTACGCGGTGCATGGATTGAGCGAGACGCTGGGGATCCGGAAGTCCTGGATTCCGTACGTGACCCTGGTCCTGGGCCTGACGGGAGCGGCCCTGGGCCTCACGTTCGAGATCTGGACCTCGGCTTTCGATTGGCCCATCAACGTCGGCGGCAAGCCGTACATCTCGCTGCCCGCCTTCATCCCCGTGACGTTCGAGAGCGGGGTGCTCCTGGGCGGGACCATGACGCTGGCGGCGCTCCTCCTGGCCTGCGGACTCCCGAACTTCAAGGGACCCATCCTGGACCGGAACCTCACGAACGACCGGTTCGGCCTCTACGTGCCTGAGTTCGGTCCCGACTGGAACGAGGATCGGATCTTCGGGGTGCTCCGGAAGACCGGGCCGGTGGATCTGAAGGTGATCCGTGTCTGATCCGCGCCGCGTCGGCTGGTTTCTGGCGATGCTCGTCCTCGCCGGCTGCTCCCATCGGAAGGAGAAGCCCGCTCTGGAGTACATGCCGAACATGGCCTATTCCCCCGCGGTGAAGGCGCAGAACGAGGACCCGTTCCATCCCGGCAGGAGCGCGATGCGCGTGCCCGTGGAAGGCACGGTTCCCCGGGGGTTCACGCCCTAC